>CXWL01003727.1_pt1 | contig 32491 bp, 29 predicted proteins | sample 590931 | NCBI WGS metagenome assembly CXWL01 (sample SAMEA3498368, study PRJEB10139) | groundwater metagenome | biome: water well; material: biofilm material | place: Germany | collected 2015-04-27
TCCGATATAAACGTGGTTCCGGCGAGCTTGAACAGATAGGGCGTAAATCCTTCAACCCCGACCGACAGATAAGTGCGCGAAGGATCGGGCTTCGCATCGTAGCGGATACCGGCGTGAAGATTCCAGAACGGCGCAAATGCACGTGACCAGAGCAGTTGAAGCTCCGCATCATCCAGCGCACCGCCGAACGTCCCTTCCCCTTCATATTTGATCGTCAGCCGGTCGATATCGCCACCAGATGACGCCTCACCTTCGAAGCGATACCCATCGCTTCCCCGCCGTGCCTGATATTCGGCAAGCTCGAATGATACGCGTGACACGGGCAGACCGCCATTTTCGCGCCGGATTGCGGCACGCGCCTTCGCCATTTCGGTGGGGTCGAAAATGGTATCCGCCGCGTGATCGGTCGGTACCGCCGGGGCCGGAACCGAACCGATTTCTTCCGCGCTTTCCTGCTCCAGCGGCGCAGCCATATTGTGGCCGGAATGGGGATCTGTCTGCGCCAACGCCGCAGAGCTCAATGACAGGCCGACAAAGGCAAGGACGAGCCTCACGCTGCATCCTCGTCTTTGCGAACGGTCACGATGCGGAACATGCCCGAATGCATGTGCAAGAGCATATGGCAATGGAACGCCCAATCGCCTATCGCGTCGGCCGTCAGGTCGAACGACACCTTGGCACCCGGCAGCACATTGACGGTGTGCTTGACGGGGTGATGGCCCGGATTGCCTGTCACGACCTCGAAAAAATGGCCGTGCAGGTGAATGGGATGCGGCATCATCGTGTCGTTGATCAGATTGACGCGCACCCGCTCATTGTGGCGGAAGGCCAGCGGTTCAGCGCCGTCGCTGAACTTCACCCCATCGAACGACCACATATATCGTTCCATATTCGCAGTCAGATGAATGTCGAGTTCCCGCTCGGGCTTTCGCCGGTCGGGATTCGGGGCGAACGATTTCAGGTCGCGGTAGGTCAGTACATTGTGATCGACCTTTTCGAGACCGGTCGGGCGTTCGCCGGTTCGATCCGTGGGGCTAGGTGAAAGCGAAGCCACGCCGGGGCCCATTTTCACTTGTGGCGCAACCGACGGATCGAGCATCTTCATGGAGTCCATGTCGTGCCCCCCGCCATGGCCCATGCCGCCATGATCCATGCCCGCCATCTCGCCACTCATCTCCATGCCGCTCATCCCCATGTCCTTCATGGTCAGGAGAGGGCGTTTGCGAAGCGGCGGAATAACTCCAATCATACCCATTTGCGGGGCGAGCGTTGCGCGGCATTGACCCGAACGGTCGATCGCCTCGGCGATAAAGGCATGAGCCTGCGCCTCTTTCGGCTCGACGATCACGTCATAGGTTTCGGCGATAGCGATCTGGAACTCGTCGGTTTGGATCGGCTGCACATTCTGGCCGTCCGCTGCAACAACAATCATCGGCAGACCCGGAATGCGAACGTTGAAGTTGGTCATTGCAGACGCATTGATGATGCGTAGCCTTATCCGTTCGCCGGGGGTGAATATCCCTGTCCAGTTACCGCCACTATCATGCCCGTTGATGAGGTAGTGGTAGGTGGCCCCGGTCACATCCGCGATGTCGGTCGGGTCCATCCGCATCTTGCCCCACATTCTCCGCTCGGCCGCCGATTGATCCTCGCCCTTGATCAGCCCGACAAGTGTCTGCTTCTGGCGATTATAATAACCGGGCATCTTCCGGTTGTTCTGGAATATCTTGTGCGCATGCGTGAAGCTCCAGTCGGCGAGCACCAGTACATGCTCACGGTCATACCGGACGGGATCGGGCTCCGCGGGATCGATGACAATGGCACCGTACAGGCCCATTGCTTCCTGCATGCCGGAGTGGCTGTGATACCAGTATGTGCCCGACTGGCGGACAGGGAAATCGTAGGTGAAGGTCTGGCCCGGCTTGATCCCGGGAAAACTGATCCCCGGCACACCGTCCATGTGGAACGGCAGCAACAGCCCATGCCAGTGGATCGAACTGTCCTCATCCAGGGTGTTGGTGACGGCAAGCCGGACATTCTGGCCTTCCTTCAGCCGGATCAGCGGAGCCGGCAGCGTCCCGTTCACGGTCGTCGCATGGCCGATCCGCTTGCCCAGTTGAAAGGCAGAATGCCCGATGGTGAGCGCGATATTCTCACCGGATACCGTGCCCATTTGTCCGGCAAGCCCATGCGACCCGCTCTGCGCCCAAGCCGGGAACATGTTGGCGAGCGCAAGCCCGCCGCCGGTCAGGGCCGCCCCTCCGAGCAAGGCGCGGCGGTTAATGCGAATTTCAGTCATGTCCATACTCGACGATTGAAGGCGGCCCTATCAACCAAACATACGCGGTACGCCAGATCATCCCTCATCAACCAGGCCCAATATTTCATCCAATCTGCCGCGCGCACGATATAGGCGGGTTTCAACGGCCTTCTGGCTGATTCCCAACACCTCCGCTGCCTCGGATTGAGACAGGCCTTCAATCGCGCACACGACCAATGCCTCTCGCAGATTGGCGGGCAATCGCCCCACCGCCGCCAATACGCGCACGAGTTCGGCGCGATCGCCCGTTTCGGTTTCAGGAGAGGCTGTATCGTCGGCCAAATCAAAGACGTCGGAGATTGGGGTCGTGCGGGTGAGGAAGTGCCGAACGGCCCGCCTTCGCGCCCAATCGCGGCACTTGTTGATCGCGATACGCGAAAGCCAGGTGCGAAAGGGGCGCTCCGGATCATAGCGCTTGAGCGCCATAAATGCGGCCACAAAGGCCTCCTGCGTCACATCGACGGCTTCGTCAGCATTGCCAATCGTGCCGCGCACCAGCCGGAACAGCGGCTCTTTGTGGCGACTCATCAGTTCCCGATAGGCCGCCTGTCGTCCCGCCAGCGCAAGGCTCGCCAATTCGCCGTCGGTGCAGTCGGCAAGAGTCAGTGTCACCGCGCTTCTGCGGTCAGCGCCTTGACCACGCTGGCATCGAACATCCTCGCCTGATCCGGATTGAGGACGGCGCGCATGGCAAACAGATGCTCCAGCGTCTCCTTCTGGAGTTCCCCCATCACGTGATGGCTGTTGTCGATCGCAGCGGTCACTTTTGAGCCGTAACCATGCTCGGCCTCGATCGCTTCGGCCAACCGGGCATTGGCCGCGCGCATCTCCAGATCAAGCGCGCGGTTGCGCACAGCATGACCTTTTTCCAGCGCCTCGATCTTGTCCTGCTGGGTGGGCGCCAGTTTCAACTTGTTGTGGAGCAAGGCGTGCAATTCGGTTTCGCTCGGTGGCTCTGGCGACGCCACCATTCGCCCTGCGAACACCCCTGCAATGGCCGCCAGAAAGGCGATCAGTGCGACGAGAAGCGTCCGGCGTGAGATCATTGCCGCACATCCAGAAGCGTTGAAGGGGCAAGCGTGCTGGCGGGGGCAAAGGGCGACAGCGGCTTTGCGGCCCCAGCCGGATCGCTCACGACGCTGCCGCCAACGACCCCGATTCCAAGGGCCATCATCGCCGCAATGCCCATCAACGGTCGCGCAGCCGCGTTATCCTGCTGACGCTCCGCGAGCGAAGCCAGAACAGCATCATCGAGCGAGCCAATGGCTTTCGGCGAGGGCATCTGCGACAATTGCGCAAACGCTGAATCGAGATAGGTCACGGGGCTTGCTCCTGAGTTTTCAATCCCATCATACGCATGCCCTCGTAATATCCCTCATCCTGGACAGTGCAAAAACTTTGAGGGCTGGATGATCGGGCTGCGTAATTATCCTATAGATACCCACTATGGAGGAACAGATGCGTTCAACCCGTTTTGCCGCCATGATTGCCGCGACGGCACTGGCTTTCATTTCTGGCCCCGCCATGGCGCACTCCAAGCTGGTGTCATCCACACCGCCGGCAAATTCGACTGTGGCAAAGCCGTCCAAGATCATCCTCAAGTTCAATGAGAAAATCATCGGCAAAATGACGGGTGCGGAGCTAATGATGACGGGAATGCCCGGCATGGCCGACCATGCCCCGATGAAAATTGCAGGCTTCAACTCGCAAATGGGAACTGACGGCAAGTCCGTTACGTTTTTGCTCAAGCGCCCGCTTGTGCCTGGCACGTATAAGGTAAGCTGGCATACCGCCGGTGCCGATACGCATCATATGGGCGGCAATTTCTCGTTCACAGTCAAATAGGCCGTTGGAAAACACACCCCTCATCATCATCCGGTTCGCGACTTATGCGGATCTGATGGTGTTGTGCGGGTTGAGCGCATTTGCGCTTTACGGGCTTCAGGGCGAGGGGCGCCAAGGCATATGGGGCATAGCGGCGCTGCTCGCGGGATTTGGGTTGCTGCTTTCATTGACAGGCATCGTGGCTTTGACCGCCGCAATGTCGGGCGCCGGGTTGGGCGGCGTAGATCGTGAAACCTTGTCCATAATCGTCAACGAAACCGCCATTGGCGGTGCATGGCAAGTCAGGATGGTTGCCCTCGCCACCGCATTCGGCGCCAGCCTGTTCCTCAATATTCGCCCTGCAGCAATGCTCGCGCTGGTCAGCTTCGCCTCAGCGGTTGCGATCGCAACCCTTGTCTGGACGGGGCACGCCGGGGCAAGCGAGGGCATGACAGGCCACGTCCATCGCGTCTCCGACATCGTGCATATGTTGGCGGCAGCGATCTGGATCGGCGGCATTGCCGCCTTTATTCGGATGCTGTTCAAGTCCGGACTATCCCAGTCGCCTGAAAGACTTGTCGTGGCGCATCGCGCGCTTGACCGGTTTTCGCGGGTCGGGACGGTTGCGGTTGTCCTGATCGCCGGAACCGGTCTGATAAACGGCCAGATACTGTGGATTGGCGTCAACCGCGTCGATGGCTTCCTCACGACGCCCTATGGCCTGTTGCTTTCGCTGAAACTGGTTCTTTTTGTCGGCATGTTGGGGCTGGCCGCAATCAACCGCTGGCGGCTGACACCTGCGTTGGCGGCAGCACTGTCGAATGGAGATCCCATGGAAGCCGTCACCAGCCTTCGCCGCAGCCTCGCCCTTGAAGCGGGCGCTGCGCTTTCGATCCTTGCGTTGGTCGCTTGGCTTGGAATGCTCGAGCCATTGGCATCAATGTCGTGAACATGTCGCACAATAACAACCGTGTTGCCATCGATCCCGTCTGCGGCATGACGGTGAACCCGGAAACGACACCGCACAAAACGACCCATGACGGCGTGCATCATTATTTCTGTAGCGCGGGATGCGCCGCGAAGTTCGTTGGCAATCCTGCACATTATCACGGCGATGCGCCCCGCCCAGCGCCGGTGGCCGCGCCGGGAACGATCTGGACGTGCCCGATGCATTCCGAGATTCGTCAGCCCGGGCCGGGAAACTGTCCGATCTGCGGCATGGCACTTGAGCCTGAAACTGTGACGGCGGATGCCGGCCCCAATCCCGAGCTCGCCGATATGACCCGCCGGTTCTGGATCGGCCTGATCTTGGCACTGCCAGTTCTGGCCCTGGAAATGGGCGGGCATCTGACCGGCCTGATGATGATGATTCCACGCCAGACATCGAACCTGATCCAGTCCGCGCTGGCGACCCCGGTCGTGCTCTGGGCAGGGTGGCCGTTTTTTGCGCGCGGCTGGACGTCACTCCAAACGCGCCGACTCAACATGTTTACACTGATCGCGATGGGCGTGGGCGTTGCCTGGTTCTATAGCGTGGTTGTCGTTGTGCTCCCCGGTGTTTTCCCCCCAGCCGTCCGTGATGCTGACGGCACGATACCCGTGTATTTCGAGGCTGCCGCCGTCATCACCGTGCTCGTCCTGCTTGGCCAGGTTCTGGAACTGCGTGCACGTGAACGCACGTCAGGGGCGATCCGGGCCCTGCTCGATCTTGCCCCCAAATCCGCGCGCCGGATCCGCGAGGATGGCAGTGACGAGGATGTCACGCTTGACCTTGTCATCGTCGGTGACCGGTTGCGGGTGCGCCCCGGCGAGAAGATTCCCGTCGATGGCGAGGTGATCGAAGGCCGCAGCGCGGTCGATGAATCGCTTGTCACCGGCGAATCTATGCCCGTCACCAAGGAGCCAGGAGCCAAACTTGTAGCGGGCGCACTCAACACGACATCATCATTCATCATGCGCGCCGAGAAAGTCGGCGCGGATACCCTGCTTTCCCGTATCGTGCAGATGGTGGCACAAGCGCAGCGCAGCCGGGCGCCGATTCAGCGGCTCGCCGATCAGGTTTCGGGCTGGTTCGTGCCTGCGGTTATTGCCATTGCGCTCGTTGCAGCTGGCGTTTGGGCGGCGTTCGGCCCCGATCCGCGCCTGTCCTACGCGCTGATCATTGCTGTCTCGGTGCTCATCATTGCCTGTCCCTGTGCGCTCGGACTTGCGACCCCGATCTCGATCGTGGTGGGGGTTGGGCGTGGTGCCCAGGCGGGCGTCCTCATCAAGGACGCGGAGGCGCTGGAACGTTTGGAAAAAGTTGACACCCTGGTCATCGACAAGACCGGGACGCTGACCGAAGGTCGGCCGGCCGTCACCGCGATCCGCCCGGCGCCCGGTATCGAAGAAGATGAGCTGTTGCGGCTTGCCGCTAGCCTGGAGCGCGGCAGCGAACATCCACTTGCCGATGCGATCCTGCGGGCAGCGATCAAGCGTGGCCTGACGCTGGGCGAAGCCACCGATTTCGATTCCCCAATCGGCAAGGGTGTGACCGGCATGGTCGAGAAGCACCGCATGATCATCGGCAAAAGCGCATTCCTTGCAGAGCAGGGCATCGACGGCACAAGCATGGAAGCCGAAGCTGACCTGTTGCGGCGCGAGGGCGTGACAGCAGTCCTTGTCGGAATTGATGGAAAACTTGGTGGCGTGATCGGCATTGCCGATCCGATCAAAGAGACCACTCCGGATGCGATCCGCGCGCTTAAGGCCGAGGGCGTGAATGTGGTGATGATGACTGGCGACAACCGCCTGACTGCCGATGCCGTTGCGCGGCGACTTGGCATTGACAATGTAGAGGCCGAAGTGCTGCCGCAGGACAAGGCTGCGGTTGTCACAAAGCTGCGTCGTGAAGGCCGGATCGTCGCGATGGCGGGCGACGGGGTGAACGATGCGCCCGCGCTCGCCGCCGCCGACGTTGGCATCGCGATGGGTGCCGGCTCCGATGTAGCTATCGAGAGCGCGGGTGTCACATTGCTCAGGGGCGATCTTCAGGGGATCGTTCGCGCGCGCAAACTCTCGCGCGCGGTGATGCGGAATATCCGGCAGAATTTGGTCTTCGCCTTTGCTTACAATGTCGCAGGCATCCCAATCGCGGCGGGTGTGCTTTACCCTGTAACGGGCATGATGCTGTCACCGGCCATCGCGGCGGCGGCAATGGCCTTGTCATCAGTCAGCGTGATCAGCAACGCGCTCAGGCTACGTGCGATCCGGCTGTGAGATTTTGCGGCTGATCCTCCTTGATGCGCAGCATTACCAGCGCCGCTACGATCATCACCAGCGCTGCAATCAGCATCGTCCAGATCGGCTCGCCCGGGAAAACATACCTGATCACAGCGCCCATGATGGCCGATGTCAGAAGCTGAGGGATGACGATAAAGAAATTGAAAATCCCCATGAAAACGCCCAGTTTTTGCGGCGGTAGCACCCGGGCAAGGATGACATAAGGCATGCACAGGATCGATGCCCAGGCGATGCCGACGCCGATCATGGGCACAATCATAAGGTTTGCATCGCGAATGAACAGGATCGCGGCGTAACTTGCGGCACCGACCATCAGGCAGGTCATATGGGTTTTGGCAGCGCCAATCTGCCTGGTCAGCACCGGGAGCATGAATGCGGCAAGGGCGGCCACGCCATTATAGATTGAGAAAAGCACACCGACCCAATCGCCACCATCGTTATAGGCCTTCGAAGAGGCATCGGTGCTGTGATAGATATATTGGGTGACGATTGGCGTCGTATAGATCCACATGATGAACAGCGCGATCCAGGTGAAGAATTGTGCCAGCGCCAGTTTACGCATGACCGGCGGCATCTGCGCCAGGTCGCTTAGGATATGGCTGAGCGCATTGGGTTTCCGTCCGCCCTTTGCCCGCGCCGCAGTGACGATCCGGATGAGGCCGAACGCCGCCAGCGCGCCGCCAAGGACATAGAGCTGTTTGTCGAGCCCGGTCGTCCACACAAAGAGCAGCAGCACCGCGCCTGCCAGCAGCCAGACCGGGCCTCGCGTCGGCGCGATAAGTGGTTCCTGTCCTCGCGCGGCAGCGTCCGCGTCCTCGCCGCGAAACGCCCGCATCTCATCCGGCGAATACTCCCGGGTCGCGAATATCGTCCAGAATACCGCCACCACCATCGCGGCACCGCCAAGCATGAAGGCATAGCGGACGGAATCCGGCACGACACCGGGATCCGCGGTGTTCGCGACACCCAGCATCGTCATGAACTTGGGGGCGAGCGAACCGATCACGGCTCCCGCACCGATAAAGGCCGTCTGGAATGCATAACCTGCCGCCTGCTGGCCGGGCGAAAGCATGTCGCCCACAAAGGCACGAAACGGCTCCATCGCAACATTCAGCGAAGCATCGATCATCCACAGGCACATGGCCGCGATCAGCAGGATCGGGGCATAGGGCATGCCGAACAGCGCCGCACCACCCAATATGGCACCCGCCATGAAATAGGGCCGGCGCCGTCCAAAGCGCGTCCAGCGCGTATCGCTGAAATGGCCGATAAGGGGCTGGATCAGCAAGCCCGTAACCGGCCCCGCGATCCACAGATAGGCGAGGCTTTCGACGTCGCTGCCCAAAGTCTGGAAAATCCGGCTGATATTGGCGTTTTGCAGCCCGAACGCCAGCTGGATGCCGAAAAAGCCGAAGCTGATATTCCACAGGCCCCAAAAACCCTGACGCGGCTTGTCCATCCCTATCCTAACCGTTTTGTTTGCCGATGGGTCTGGCAGACATGGCGCTGCGTCACAACGCCTTGCGCGGAATGCATACGAATACTTGGCCGCTCAGAGGCTCACTGACTTCCGCATGACGAGTTTGGCGGGGAGTGCTGTCGTGTCCGCTTTCTCTTTCCGGATCTGTCTGAGCAGCGCATCGACCAACACCTCCCCTGCCCGCCGGTAATCCTGCTGCACCGTGGTGAGCGGCGGGTGGGCAAGGCTGGCTGCGGGGATGTCGTCAAAGCCAACCACCGAAATATCGGCAGGCACGTCGAGGCCATGCTCCTCAAGCGCGCGCATCGCGCCAATGGCAATCAGATCGCTTGCGGCGAAAATCGCGTCGAACTTAACCTTCCGCCGGATGAGTTCGGTCGCCGCCTCATGCCCCGATTGCTCGGTCGTCATCGCATCGACTTGGCGCGCCGCAACCACGCCGATGCCATTGCTCTTTTGCGCTTCGCAAGCGCCCCGGTAGCGATCGTGGAATTCCGGAGAATGGCTCGATGCATCGCCCAGAAAGGCGATCCGCCTGCGGCCGTTCGCGATGAGATGCTGGACGGCATCATAGCCCCCTCGGAAATTGTCGCAGCCGATTGTCGTGCCCGGCTGCCCTGCCTGAACGAAACCCCAGCGAACGAAATGCGTCCCCTGCTCGACCAGCTTGTCGAGCTTGGCGCGATACAGCTCATAATCGCCATAGCCCAGCAGGATGATGCCGTCGGCCTTGCGACTGTCCTCGAAATCAACGTGCCAATCGCTCGAAAGCTGCTGGAACGAAATCAACAGGTCATAGCCCCGATTGGCGCAGGTTCGCGTGATAGATCCAAGCATCGACAGGAAGAAGGGGTTGATCATAGAATCGTCGGGCGTCGGATCTTCGAAGAAAAGCAAAGCCAGCGTGTTGGTTGTCTGCCGCCTGAGGCTCGAGGCGTTCTTATCGACCTTGTAGTTCAGCTGACTGGCGATCGCTTCGATCCGCTTGCGGGTCTGTTCGGAAACCGTGGGGCTGCCGCGCAGCGCGCGCGAAACGGTTGGCTGCGAAACCCCAGCCAACTGCGCAATGTCAAACGATGTCGCCTTGACCGACATGCTCTGGCTCTGACCCGTTTTCTTCATCCACCCGCATGATAGGGCCGCTGTCACAATGCTGCAACGCATGGCTGCTCAGGGCTTGAATACGTATGTGCATCGCTTCCGCTATCGGCTGCTCAAAGTTAAGGCGCCGCCACGATCTGCGATAACGTGGTTCGCAACAAAGTTTATAGGGCGCGATACGGACACCAAGCCGGTCATGCCTTCGGGAGAGGGGATATCATGAATTTTTCAAGCACGAGCGCACGGGCGCGTTTCGCTGGCACTGCCAGCATTTCTGCACTTGGCCTTGCCTTGACGCTGGCAACGGCGAGTGTCGCACATGCACAGGCCGTGCCTGAGGAAGATGCCGGCGACGCAATCGTCGTGACCGGCATTCGCGCTTCGCTCGATTCAGCTGCCAAGCTGAAAAGGGGCTCCGCGACCATCGTCGAATCGGTTTCGGCAGAAGACATTGGCAAGTTGCCCGATGTTTCCATCGCTGACTCGCTCGCCCGCCTTCCCGGCGTAACTGCACAGCGCCTCGAAGGGCGCGACCAGCGCCTTTCCATTCGCGGTCTCGGCCCCGATTTCGGCGTCACACTCCTCAACGGTCGTGAACAGGTCACCGTCGGCGACAATCGCGGCGTTGAATATGACCAGTATCCTTCGGAATTCTTCAAGAATGTGGTGGTTCACAAGTCGGCCAATGCCTCGCTGGTGCCTGCCGGCATCGCGGGCACGGTCGATCTCCGCATGCTGCGTCCTCTCGCGCAGCCCGAACGCGTCCTCGCCCTCCAGGCGCGTGGCCAGATGAATGGCCAGAAGTCGCTTAACCCTGACTCCCCGCGCTATGGCTATCGCGCCTCGGCAACCTATATCGATCAGTTCGCCGACGATACGCTTGGCATTGCCATCGGGGTCTCTGCAACGTCGGCCCCATCCCAGAACGAGCGCTACAATGCCTGGGGCTTCCCGACCGATGGCTCGGTGGGCGGCAACATCATCCTTGGCGGTGCCAAACCCTATGTTCAGTCGAACAAGCTGGAGCGCTACGGCGTGGTCGGCACGGTCGAGTATGAACCCAGCGACAATTTCCACTCGACGCTGGACGTCCTATATTCGAAGTTCAAGGAAGCCCAGCACCTTCGCGGGATCGAGTTTCCGATCAATCCGGGCTGGGGCAGCGGCGCAACGGTTACCAATTTTACCGCGAGCAACGGTTTTGCCACCGATGTTACCCTGACCAATATCCATGCCGTCCAGCGCAATGACATCAACAAGCGCGATGCGACGAACTTCTCGGCAGGCTGGAACAACGTAATCGGTATTGGCGACACCACCCATCTGACCGTCGATGCGAGCTGGTCAAAATCCAAGCGCACCGACTTCCTGCTCGAAACTTATACCGGCACCGGATACAACACGGCGGGTGCAGCCGACACGATCCGGATCACGCAGAACCCGAACGGGACTTTCCGCATCGTTCCGACGCTCAACTACACCAACACGAACCTGTTTGGCATTACCGATCCACGGGGTTGGGGCTATAACGGAACGACCGCGGTCGTACAGGCAGGCTTCCTCAACCAGCCGAGTTTCAAGGATGACCTGAAGTCGCTGCGCGCAAGCCTGGATGGCGAATTTGCAGATGCTGGCCTCCTCAAGGGCTGGGAAGTCGGCGCAAACTTCAGCCGCCGCAAGAAAACCAGCGCATTCAAATCCTTCTTCCTGTGCCCACGCGGTGCAGGCACCAACTGTACAGTGGCAAGCGGCACCCCCACTTTCGTGCCAGTCCCAACGGCGGCGTTGATCGGCAAGAACGTCTCGCTCGACTATCTGGGCGTTCCGGCGATGCTGACCCTCGACCCGCTTTACCTGTTCAACAACACATTGAATCCCGTGTTTGACAACCGCCCTGTGTCGCTGGTTCGCGACAACAGCGTCACGGAAAATGTGCTCACCGGCTATGCGATGCTCAACTTTGACGGCACTGCCGGCGGAAAGAACGTCGCTGGCTCGATCGGTGTCCAGGTTGTGCATTCGAAACAGAGCTCAACGGGCTCGATCTCAAACTTCCGCGTCATCGGTGGGGTGCCGGTCGTTTCGGTCATCCCCGCTACGGGCAGCACAAGCTACACAAACTTCCTGCCGAGCGCGTCGTTCAAGGTCGAGTTGATCGAAAACGGTTTCGTGAAACTTGGCGCATCGCACACAATGGTGCGGCCGCGCCTCGACCAGGAACGTGTCAACCAGGAGTTCCAGATCGATGTCACGCGGCTCGGATCAACCGTCCCCGGCCAGAGTGTGTTCAGTTCCTCGGGCGGCAACGTCAATCTTCGGCCCTATGAATCGACCAACATCGACGTTTCGCTGGAAAAATACTTTTCCCAGTCGGGCTACATCGCAGTTGCCGCGTATTTCAAGCACCTGACGCAGTATGTCGACAGCCGCAATTCGATCCTGTTTGACTTCAAGGATGCCGTTTCGACGCTGACACCGGCCCAACAGGCCGTGGTCGGAACGACGATCGGGACGCTCAGTGCTCCGGCAAACAATGGCGATGGCTACCTGTTCGGTCAGGAAGTAACGCTCTCGATGCCGTTCTCGAACCTGTCCAGCGCGCTCGACGGTTTCGGCTTTTTCGGCAGCATTTCGCACACCAAGAGCAGCATCAAGCTCGGCAGCAACCCGACACAGGCAATTACATTGCCCGGTCTGTCGACCTGGGTTGGAACTGCCGAAGCCTATTTCGAGAAATATGGCTTCCAGGCGCGCGTAAGCTATCGCTACCGGTCGAAGTTCCTCGGCGAGATCGCTGGCCTGTCGGCCAATCCCGATTTCCGGCAAGCCAAGGCGGAAGGCATTCTCGACGCCCAGATCGGCTATGAATTCCAAGAGGGTTCGATGCTCAAGGGCCTTTCGATTCTGTTGCAGGCGAAGAACCTGACGGATCGTCCGTTCACCACCTTTGGCAACAACGATCCGCGCCAGGTGATCGACTATCAGCGTTACGGGCGGGACTTCTATCTCGGGGTCGCCTACAAGTTCTAACCAAATAAGGGGGAAAGTGGCGGAGCTTCGTTTGCGTGAAGGCAGAGGGGTTCCGCCATTTTTTGTTTGGTTTTCGTGGCTGGCGCAGGTTGCCAATCGACCCGTGCCGTGCCGATAAGCATATCCGCCTCTTTCATCGTTCGGACGTGCCGTGAAAAACGACGATAACACTACGACAATACTCATCGTCGGCGGTGGCACCGCGGGCTGGATGGCGGCTGCCATCCTCGCGCAGTTTTCCCAGAATGGGTATCGGATCGTGCTTGTCGAATCGGAGCAGATCGGCACGGTTGGTGTCGGTGAGGCGACGATCCCCCAAATCAATCTCTATAATGCGGCGCTCGGTCTCGATGAAGACGCATTCATGCGCGCGACGCAAGGTACCTTCAAGCTCGGCATCGAGTTTGTTGACTGGCGGCACAAGGGCGAGCGCTACATGCATGCCTTTGGCGGCATTGGGCGGGATGTCGGTCTTGTCCCATTCCAGCATTATTGGCACCGTGCGCGTTCGTTGGGCACAGCCAAGTCACTTGAATATTATTCGCTGAATGAGGTTGCGGCGCGCGGCGGGCGAATGCAGCGCGGCAAGCCTCGCACGGCGGACTCGCTTCATGATATGCCCTACGCATATCATTTCGACGCCACGCTCTACGCTGCCTATCTGCGCCGGTTCGCTGAGGCGCGAGGCGTCGAACGGGTTGAGGGACGGATTGTCGACGTATCGCTTAGGGGTGAGGACGGCCATGTCGAAGCGCTAACGCTTGAGGGCGGGAAGCACCTTGCCGGAGACATCTTCATCGATTGCTCCGGCTTTAGCGGTTTGTTGATCGAAGGCGCTCTCGAAACCGGTTATGATGATTGGTCGCGATGGCTTCCGTGCAACCGGGCTATGGCTGTTCCCTGTGCCAATGCTGGCGAACCGACACCCTATACGCGTTCCACGGCGCGCGACGCTGGATGGCAGTGGCGCATCCCCCTCCAGAACCGGATTGGCAACGGATATGTCTATTGCTCCGATTATGTGAGCGACGATGAGGCCACAGCGACGCTCCTCTCCAACCTCGACGGGGAGGCGCTCGCCGATCCCCGCCCGCTCCGTTTCACCGCAGGCAAGCGCAAGAAATTCTGGAACCGCAATGTCATTGCGCTTGGTCTGGCGAGCGGCTTCATGGAGCCGCTTGAATCGACCAGTATCCATCTTGTGCAATCGGGCCTTTCGCGCCTGCTCAAGATGCTGCCGCGCAAGCAGTGCAACCCCGCCGACGCTGCAGAATTCAACCGCCAGACCGATTTCGAGTTCGAGCGCATCCGCGATTTCCTGATCCTTCACTACAAGGCGACCGAGCGCGACGACACTCCGTTCTGGCGGGATCGGGCGGCGATGCCCATCCCCGACACGCTGGCCGCCAAGATCGACCTGTTCCGTAGCAACGGTCATATTTTCCGCGAGCATGAGGAACTGTTTACCGAAGTGGGCTGGCTGCAGGTTTTTGCAGGCCAAGGCATCCTGGCCGCCGGGCACCACCCGCTTGCGGACGGCGTGGAGGAAGGCGACCTTGCCCAATATATGGAAACGATCGAGTTGCTGATCGCGCGCGAAGTGTCGCAAATGCCCAGTCATGGCGATTTCATCGCCCGGCATTGCGCGGCATGATCGAAAAGACGATCTTTGGGACCCTTGTGGCTTCTTTGTTGGCGACCTCGGCGTTCGCGCAGAATTATCGCGACCGCCTGCCCGAGGATGAGGTGATTTATTTCCTCCTCCCCGATCGCTTCGAAAATGGCGACACCAGGAATGACAAGGGTGGTCTCAAGGGCGGCCCGCTCCAGACCGGGTTCGATCCCGCCCGAAAGGGGTTTTATCACGGCGGCGACCTGAAGGGGCTTATCAATCGCCTCGACTATATCCAGGCGATGGGCGCCACCGCGATCTGGTTGTCCCCGATTTTCAAGAACAAGCCAGTGCAAGGCGGACTGGGCCAGGAAACGGCGGGCTACCATGGCTACTGGGTGACCGATTTCACCGCGGTCGATCCGCATCTGGGAACCGAGGCCGATTTCCGGGCACTCGTCGATGCGGCACATTCACGCGGGATGAAGGTCTATATGGACATCATCACCAACCACACTGCCGATGTTATTTCATACAAGGAATGTCCAGACGGTTGCGAATATCGCAGCCGTGCCGACTATCCATATTCGCGGCGGTCGAGCGACGCGGCAGCAATCAATCCCGGTTTCGCGGGGGACAATGTCCAGGCGCCAGAGAATTTTGCCAAGTTGACCGACCCGAACTATGCCTACACGGTCATCGTTCCCAAGGCAGAGGCAAAACTGAAGGCGCCAGCCTGGCTCAACGACCCTCTCCTCTATCACAATCGTGGCAATTCGACCTTTGGTGGCGAAAGCTCAACCATGGGCGATTTTTCCGGGCTCGATGATGTGATGACCGAAAATCCGCGCGTCGTTGCGGGGTTCATCGACGTCTATGGAAACTGGATCGACAGGTTCGGGATCGACGGATACCGGATCGACACGGCCAAGCACGTGAATCCCGAATTTTGGGCGGCGTTTGCGCCAGCCATGCTGGCCCGCGCCAAGGCGAAGGGCATTCCCAATTTCCACATTTTCGGTGAGGTCGCGACCGGTGAACTTGATCCGGCGCTGACGGCGACTGCCACACGCGTGGCAAAATTGCCGACAGTGCTCGATTTTGCGTTCCGGAACGCACTGCAACATACACTAGCGGGAAGCGCCGGAACGTTTCAGCTTGAAAAGCTCTTCGCCGCAGATGCACTCTATGAAGGTGGCGAAGAAACGGCGCGCCGCCTGCCAACCTTTACCAGCAATCATGACGTCGGCCGGTTTGCCCATTTTGCACGGGAAGCGTTCCCGCAAGCGAGTGATGCCGAAATCCTGAAGCGTGTGAAGCTCGCCCATGCAATGCTGTTCGGATTGCGCGGTGTGCCTGTCGTCTATGCGGGTGATGAGCAGGGCTTTGCGGGGGACGGCGGCGATCAAGACGCGCGCGAAGACATGTTTCCCTCAAAAGTAGCGGTCTATAACGACAACCGGCTGATCGGCACAAACGCGACTACCGCAGAGAGCAATTTCGATCGCGGTCACCCGCTCTACAAACAGATCGCCACACTTTCAGCGCTGCGACGGGATTATCCGGCGCTCCGCCGCGGCAAGCAGGTCGTCCGTGCCTATGGCGACAAGCCAGGTCTGTTTGCAGTTTCGCGGATCGATCCGCAAAGCGGCCGCGAGATCGTGATTGCGTTCAACACATCGAACGCGGCGCTTTCCGCCAATGTGGAGGTTGCGAGCGACAGTTCCAACTTCAATTCGCTTTTGGGAGTTTGCCCCACCACTGCGCGAGCGCCGGGCACTATTGCGGTATCCCTCCCAGCCCTTGATTTCATGATTTGCGAAGCGGCTCCAAAAGAATGACAAACATGCTTCAACCCGATCCGCTAGCGTTGGCCTCCCGCGAATGGTGGCGCGGCGCGTCGATCTATCAGATTTATCCACGCAGCTTTGCAGATTCCAACGGCGATGGCGTCGGCGATTTGCCGGGGATCACGGCGCGGCTCGATTATGTTGCGGCGCTTGGGGTTGACGCTGTCTGGCTCTCTCCTTTCTTCACCTCACCAATGAAGGATTTCGGCTATGATGTAGCCGATTATTGCGACGTTGATCCGATCTTCGGAACACTGGCCGATTTCGATGCTCTGGTTGCGCGGGCGCATGAATTGGGCCTCAAGCTCCTGATCGATCAGGTCTATTCGCATACCTCGGATCTTCATGACTGGTTTGCCGAAAGCCGATCAAATCGCACCAACGCAAAGTCCGACTGGTATGTCTGGGCCGATGCCAAATCGGACGGAACACCGCCCAACAACTGGCAATCGGTGTTCGGCGGCCCTGCCTGGACCTGGGATGCCCGGCGCGGCCAGTATTTCATGCACAATTTCCTGAGCTCCCAACCGCAGCTCAACGTCCACAATGTGCAGGTGCAGGATGCCCTTCTGGCGACGGCGAAGTTCTGGCTGGATCGCGGGGTTGACGGCTTCCGCATCGATGCGATCAACTTCGCGATGCATGATCCCGCGCTGACCGACAATCCGCCTGCCTTGGCAAGCAACGGGATACGAACGCGCTCGTTCGATTTTCAGGAGCATATTCACAACCAGTCACACCCGGATATTCCGCTCTTCATACAGCGCATTCGTGCGCTGACCGATAGCTATGAGGAGCGCTTCACGGTGGCCGAAGTGGGTGGATCGCATTCGGAACGCGAAATGCGAACCTACACAGCAGGTGAAACGCATTTCAACAGCGCCTACGGCTTCAACTTCCTCTACGCCGAACGCCTGACCCCTGCATTGGTTCGTGAGACAGTGGAGGCATGGCCGGACGAGACAGGGATTGGCTGGCCAAGCTGGGCCTTTTCCAACCATGATGCACCGCGCTGGATCAGCCGCTGGGTTGACGATGCTCATCGNNGCGCTTCATTGCGGTTTCACCGATGGCACACCCTGGTTGCCGCTCGGGCGGGATCATGCGGCGCTGGCGGCGGATCGGCAGGAGGGCGACGGCAACTCGCTGCTGATACTCACACGACGGCTGATTGAATTCCGCAATGCCAGTGAAGCGCTGCAAACTGGAAGCATCCGCATTGTCGAAGCGCAAGGCAATCTGCTTGTTTTTGAACGCGTGTCAGAGGGCGACGATATGCTCTGCGCATTTAATTTCGGGCCCGATCCGCTTGACTGGGCGCCCGATCAGCCCGACCGCTGGCGGGTGATCGAAGCCGTAAATCATGAAACCGGCTGGGCATTGCCGCCGTTTGCCGGTCTTGTTGCCGGGAGGATCGCATGAAGCGTCGGTTGAGCCTTGTCATCTTGTTGTTCGCAGGGTTGTTTGCAGTGCAGTCCGTCGCGGCACAGGTTGTCGCCAGTCGGACGTCGCCTGGCGGAACCCTTACGGTGAAGGTCGAGATGACCGGCGAGGGACGACCGGGCTACCGCGTGCTTCGCAACGGCAAGGATATTATCGGTGAATCGCGCCTCGGCTTCATCCTCACCGATGCTCCCAAGCTCGATCGCAATTTCGCTTTTGTCAGCGCCGAGTCAGCGACCTTTGACGAAACGTGGGAGCAACCTTGGGGCGAATGGCAGAAAATCCGCAATCATTACAATGAACTGCGGGTGCGATTTCGCGAGAAAACCCCACTCATGCGCGAGCTGGACATTGTCTTTCGGCTCTATGATGACGGCGTCGGCTTCCGGTACGAATTTCCCGAGCAGCCGAATCTCAAGACCGCGAACATTCAGGAAGAGCTTACACAGTTCAACGTCGTAAGCGACGCGACGGCGTGGTGGATTCCGGCAATGGAACACAACCGCGAAGAATATCTCCACAACCGCACTCATATTGCAGAAATCGGCCTCGCCCAGACGCCGATGACGATTAAACTCGGCGATGGTACGCATATCTCATTTCACGAAGCAGCTTTGGTCGATTATTCCGCAATGAACCTCCAGAAGGTCGAGCGCGGGCTCCTAAAAGCGGTGCTCACGCCGGCCGGCACCGGCCCCAAGGTTGTTCGCACCCTGCCCTTCACAACGCCTTGGCGGACAATGCAGATCGCCGATGATGCGGCGGGACTATATCGATCTCACCTCATCCTCAATCTCAACGAGCCGAACAAACTCGGCGACGTATCCTGGGTGCATCCGCGCAAATATATGGGCATCTGGTGGGGCATGCACCTCGACAGTCAAAGCTGGTCATCCGGGCCAAAGCATGGCGCGACCACTCGCTATGCGAAGCGCATGATCGATTTCGCCTCGAAGCATGGTTTTACCGGCCTTCTTGTCGAAGGTTGGAACAAAGGCTGGGATGGTGATTGGTTCGCAAATGGGGAGGAATTCAGCTTTACCCAGACCTATCCCGATTTCGATATCAAGGCCGTAACAGATTACGGCCGCAAAAAGGGTGTGACCCTAATCGGCCATCACGAAACCTCCGCCAACGCCGCGCATTATGAAGACGAGATGGAGGCCGGGTTCAAACTCTACCAGAGCCTCGGCATGGACGCCGTCAAGACTGGGTATGTGTCCGACGCGGGGGGCGTCAAGGTAAGGCTTCCTGACGGGCGGATCAGCTTTGAATGGCATGAGGGACAAGCCTCGGCGCGCCATCATCTGAAGGTTGTTGAAACGGCCGCCAAATATCATATCGCGATCAACCCGCATGAGCCGATCAAGGACACGGGCCTAAGGCGAACCTATCCCAACTGGATCAGCCGCGAGGGCGCGCGCGGGATGGAATATAGCGCGTGGGGCACGCCCAAAAACCCACCCGAACATGAGGCCAACCTGGCCTTCACACGCATGCTTGCGGGGCCGATGGATTTCACCCCTGGTGTGCTCAGCCTCAAGGGTCGAGGCAATACGGACATCGAATCGACGATTGCCAAGCAGCTTGCGCTTTATGTTGTGTTGTATTCGCCAATCCAGATGGCTGCCGACCTGCCCGAAAATTACGAGCAGCACATGGCCGCCTTCCAGTTCATCAAGGACGTTGCCGTCGATTGGCAGGATAGCCGTGTGCTGACAGGCGAAATTGGCGACTATGTTGCCATTGCGCGCAAGGAACGCGGTGGCAATACGTGGTTCCTCGGTGCGGTCGGCGACGAGCAAGCCCGGACTTTTCCGATCCGGCTCGATTTCCTCGACCCAGGCCGCAGCTATACTGCGCAAATCTACCGGGACGGCCCTGATGCCGATTACCGGACAGACAAGAGACAATCGATCGTGATCGAGACTCGGCGGGTGAAAAAGGACGACGTACTGAGCCTGACACTGGCACCCGGTGGCGGGCAGGCCATCCGCTTCGTTCCCGGCAAGAAGTGAGACTATGACCCAACCTCCACCCGGACGCATCGTCATCCTTGGTGGCGGCACGGCGGGATGGATGGCGGCCAATCTGATTGCACATCGCTGGGGCGGAACGCGTGTGACGCTGGTCGAATCCCCAGATATCGGCATCATCGGGGTTGGTGAGGGATCGACCCCGCAGTTCAAGACATTCTTCGATACGCTGGGCATCCCCGAAACGGAATGGATGCCCCGCTGCAACGCTACATACAAGAATGGCATCCGGTTCAAAGGCTGGTCAAACCGGGCGGGTTATGACAGCTATTTCCACCCCTTTCCCACCATGCTCGACAGCCACACGCTCGGCACGTTCTGTTACAACACCCGGGCCCGGCGAACCGGACGCGATGTTTGGGCGCATCCCGATCGCTTCTTCCTGCCCGCAGCACTCGCGGCGCAGCGACTCGGGCCGATCGCGGACGAACATTTCCCGTTCGAGATAGGCTATGGCTATCATTTCGACGCCAATCTGGTCGGCGCATTCCTGCGCGACCATGCGAAGGGGCTGGGTGTTACCCACCTAGAACGCAAAATTCAGCGGGTAGTTCTCGTCGAAAATGGCGATGTCGGTCATCTCGAGACGGTCGATGGCGAAACAATCGCCGCCGACCTGTTCATCGACAGCAGCGGTTTCCGTTCGGTCATTGTGCAGGAAGCGCTGGCCGAACCATTCGTTTCGTTCGCCAACAATCTTTTCAACGACGCGGCCGTGGTCGTGCCAACGCCGGCCGATCCGGACGGCACCAATGCGCAGACGATTTCGACGGCACTGTCCGCCGGCTGGGCATGGGATATCCCGCTCATCAATCGTACCGGCAACGGCTATGTCTATGCTTCCTGCTTTATCGATGCGGATGCCGCGGAAACAGAGTTGCGTACCCATCTTGGGTTGCTTGGAAGCCCGGCCGAGGCCCGCCACCTCAGGATGAAAGTGGGACGTGTCCAGCGGTGCTGGGTACGCAACGCGGTCGCAATCGGGCTTTCACAGGGTTTCATCGAACCCCTGGAGGCGACAGCCTTGCACATCGTCCAAACCACGGTCGAGCAATTTCTCGATGCTTGGGACGCGGAGGATCGCGATAGCTTCAACACCGAAATCGCAGCACGTTTCGAAGGCATCCGGGATTATATTGTTTGCCACTATCGTCAGAATCAGCGCGATGACACCGACTATTGGCGTGCCAACGCGGCCAACCAGAACCTCTCGGATTCGCTCAAAAACATTTTGACATGCTGGTTCACAGGTGGCGACCTGACCGAAGAAATAGTCGGCCAGGATATCGCGCGCTTTTATGCACCGCTGTCCTGGCATTGCCTGCTGGCGGGCTATGGGACGTTTCCGGATGAAAGCAAGATCGCGCCGCCGGGGCCGGATATCGAGCAATTCGATCTCGCCAAGGTGGATGATTTCATTCGCCGCTGCGCGATGAATTTCATCGACCATAAAACGTTGTTGGATCGGATGAATTCCAGCCCGGGCAAGATTTCCAAAGCCGCATAGAGAGAGATTGCACTCATGGCCTTTCCATCGACCAATGCAACGGGCGCGCGCGAAGCTCGCGGCAACATCTGAAACCGAGGGCTTGTTGCACAGGCATATTCTTCCCGCTATCGGATCGCCATGAAGGATTGCACGCAATGCGTTGTCAGGAACCAGGCCATTTGCGCCGGGCTTAACCCGGATGAACTCGCAACACTCGGTACGCTTGGGCGCAAGCAGGCGGTTCAGCGAGGCCAGACGGTGGTATGGGAAGGCGATGACGCGCTGGTTGTCGCCAATGTCATCGCTGGCGTACTCAAATTGTCGATTTCGACCGCTGATGGGCGCGAGCAGATTGTGGGGGTGGTTTTTCCTTCCGATTTCATCGGGCGGCCCTTTGGCAAAGAAAGCCCCTATAGCGTGACTGCGCTGACCGATGCTGAGTTGTGCGTCTTTACCCGCGCGGCGTTCGACGGATTTTCGCGCCAGCACCCCGATTTGCAAAACCGGCTGCTTCAACGGACACTGACCGAACTGGACAGAGCCCGACACTGGATGTTGTTGCTGGGCAAGAAAACCGCAAGCGAGAAGATCGCTTCCCTCCTTCTCGAAGTATCGAACCGGCTCGGCGACACCGGCTGCTCGGCCGCGTTGATGGATCTCGACCAGTTTGAAATGCCGATGGACCGCCAGCAGATGGGCGATGTGCTCGGCCTGACGATTGAAACGGTTAGCCGCCAGCTCACAAAGTTAAAGGATGCGGGCATGATCGACCTGCCCAACCGGCGGACGGTTGTGATCCAGGATCGCCTGCGTTTGCAAAATCTTGCCGTCGCCGCCTGACTTATTGACCTAGGTCAATGAAGCTATAGGTGGGGTCACGCATGGGCGACTGCGAAATCGCAGGCGATTACGGCGCTTCGGGGAAAAAGACATGGACACTGTATTGATGCGCGCGGGCACCTGGTTTGCCGTAGCGCTTCTCGCGTTTTGGGGTTTGGCACAGAGCGTCGACCCAGGATTTACGGTGCACATGGGCATCATCGGTGCTGCGGCCTTGCTGGTCGCGGTCATCACCCTTCGCGGTGCCGACTATGCAGCGATTGCCAACGGCCTGATCCGTACGCCAGCGGATTTGTCGCGATACGACGATGACCCCGTCCGCTGGGGTGTCATCGCTACGGTTTTCTGGGGTGTGGTTGGATTTCTGGTAGGGCTGTTCATCGCCCTTCAGCTGGCTTTTCCAGCGCTCAACTTCAATCTTGAATATACGACTTTTGGCCGCCTCCGGCCGCTTCATACGTCAGCGGTCATTTTCGCCTTTGGCGGCAATGCGCTGATCGCGACCAGTTTCTATGTCGTGCAGCGCACAAGCCGAGCCAGGCTCGCCTTCCCCGGCCTCGCCCGTTTCGTTTTCTGGGGCTATCAACTCTTCATCGTTCTCGCGGCCACCGGCTATGTGATGGGCATTACCGAGGCCAAGGAATATGCCGAGCCCGAATGGTATGTCGATCTATGGCTGACGGTGGTCTGGGTGTCCTATCTGGCCGTTTTTGTCGGAACCATCGTCCGGCGACGTGAACCGCATATCTATGTGGCGAACTGGTTCTACCTGGCCTTCATCATCACAGTGGCGATGCTCCATCTTGTCAATAATTTGTCGATGCCTGCCACTATCTTCGGTTCAAAAAGCTACAGCGCATTCGCCGGTGTGCAAGATGCCCTCACGCAATGGTGGTATGGCCATAACGCGGTCGGATTCTTCCTGACGGCGGGGTTCCTCGCCATGATGTATTACTTCGTGCCCAAGCAGGCCGAACGGCCTGTCTATTCCTACCGGCTGTCGATCATCCATTTCTGGTCGCTGATCTTTCTCTACATATGGGCGGGGCCGCATCACCTGCATTACACGGCGCTGCCCGACTGGGCGCAGACGCTGGGCATGGTCTTTTCGATCATGCTTTGGATGCCAAGCTGGGGCGGGATGATCAACGGTCTGATGACGCTCAACGGCGCGTGGGACAAGATCCGCACCGACCCCATCATCCGCATGATGGTCATGGCGCTGGCGTTCTACGGAATGAGCACCTTCGAAGGACCGATGCTCTCGATCAAGGCCGTCAACAGCCTGTCGCACTATACCGACTGGACGATCGGCCATGTCCATTCGGGTGCCTTGGGCTGGAACGGGATGATCACCTTTGCCGCGATCTACTACCTCGTGCCACGCCTGTGGGGACAACAGCGCCTCTACTCGCTCAGGATGGTAAACTGGCACTTCTGGCTCGCGACTGTCGGGATCGTGTTCTACGCCGCCGCGATGTGGGTTGCCGGGATCATGCAGGGGCTGATGTGGCGTGAATATGGAGCCGATGGCTACCTCGTCTACGCCTTCTCCGAAGTCGTTTCGGCGATGTTCCCGATGTACCTGATCCGTGCGGCGGGTGGCGTGATGTATCTCGCTGGCGCACTCATCATGGTCTTCAACGTCTGGATGACGATTGCCGGCAAACAGCGCAGCGAAAAGCCGATGACGGAGACGCCTTACGACGCCTCTGCCGACCGCCCCCTTTCCACCTCACCCGCCGCTTAAGGAGCCGGACTCATGGCAAGCCCGAGAACCCCTGCCCCTGGCAAAGCTTTCAACCACAAGCGGCTGGAACGTAACGTCACGCTGCTCGGCGTCGTCGCGTTCATTGTCGTGGCGATCGGCGGCATCGTGGAAATCGCGCCGCTCTTCTGGATCGATTCCACGGTCGAGAAGGTGGAGGGTGTTCGCCCCTACACCCCACTCGAACTCGCAGGGCGCAACATCTATATGCGCGAGGGCTGCTATAACTGTCACAGTCAGATGATCCGTCCGTTCCGCGACGAGGTAGAGCGTTACGGCCATTACAGCCTTGCCGCAGAGAGTATGTACGATCATCCTTTTCAATGGGGATCGAAGCGCACNNCGCGCGGTGGTGCCGGAATCGATCATGCCACCCTATGCGTTTCTTGCCGAGCGCGAGCTCAAGTCAGGCGACATGAGCAGTCATTTGCGCGCGCTCTATCGGGTTGGGGTTCCCTATCCAAAAGCAGCCATCGACGCCGCGAATGATGATCTGGCAGCGCAGACCGATCCCGATGCCGACAGCAAGGCGCTCAAACAGCGCTATCCCAAGGTGCAGGTGCGTGATTTCGACGGCGATCCTGGCCGGATCACGGAGATGGATGCGCTCGTCGCCTATCTNNCGATGAGCTATGATGCGATGCGCCACTTCGCCGACAGCTGGGGGCTGATATTCATGGGTGTCGTTTTCCTGAGCCTTGTCGGCTGGACTTTCCGCCGTGGTGCGCTTGGGCACCATGAAGATGCCGCCCGAATGATCTTCAAGGACGAAGACAATGGTTGAAAACAAGCGAATCGACGAGCCCACGGGCACACAGACGGTCGGCCATGAATGGGACGGTATCGAGGAACTCGACACGCCTATGCCCCGGTGGTGGCTGCTGACCTTTTATGCCTGCATTATCTGGGCTTTCGGCTATGTCATATTCTATCCGGCACTGCCGATGCTNNGTCCAATGTCACGGCTCGGGTGCGACCGGATCGAAGGGCTATCCCAACCTCAACGACGATGACTGGCTGTGGGGCGGCGATCTTGGCGCGATCCACTACACCGTCACGCACGGCGCCCGGAATCCCGACCATGACCAAACCCGGTCTTCGCAGATGCCAGCGTTTGAAGGCGTGCTGACCCCGACGGAGATCGCTTCGGTCACATCCTTTGTCAGGGCGGCTTCAGGCCAGCAAAAGCCCGGAGCAGCCTCTGCGCGGGGGATGGCGTTGTTCGCAACCAATTGCAGCTCTTGCCACGGCGCGGACGGCAAGGGCGACCGACAGTTTGGCGCCCCGAACCTGACCGACGCGATTTGGCTCTATGGTGGCGACAAGGCGACGATCACCCAGACCATCGCCAAGAGCCGTTTCGGCGTGATGCCGCGCTGGGACAACCGGCTCGACCCGGTGACGATCAAGATGCTGGCAGCCTATGTCCATTCGCTTGGAGGCGGCGAAGCACCGCCAAAGATACAGACCGCGACGGCGGCAACCAATGTCCAGCCTTGAAGGCCTGATCGACCCCGGCAGTCCACTCTATCAGGCGCGAAAGGGCGTCTATCCCAAGGCAGTGGACGGCTTTTACCGTCGCTTCAAATGGGCCATAATGGCGGTCACTCTGACGATCTATTACGTCACGCCGTGGCTGCGCTGGGAACGCGGGCCTTATGCCCCCGATCAAGCGGTACTGATCGACTTGGCACACCGCCGGTTTTATATGTTCGCGATCGAGATCTGGCCGCATGAATTCTATTATGTGGCGGGCCTGCTGGTCATGGCCGGGATCGGCCTGTTCCTCGTCACCTCAGCCGTGGGGCGTGCCTGGTGCGGCTACGCCTGCCCGCAGACCGTGTGGACGGACCTGTTCCAACATGTCGAGCGCTTAATCGACGGCGATCGCAACGCACAGGTGAGGCTCGCCAACGCGGACTGGGGGGCGGAAAAGGTCGTCAAGCGCGTTTCGAAGCACCTGGTGTGGATCGTTATCGGCGCACTGACTGGCGGTGCGTGGATATTCTACTTCGCCGATGCGCCCAACCTGATGCGCAGCTTCGTCAGGGGCGAAGCGCCGCTGATCGCATACAGCACCGTCGGCATATTGACCGCGACGACATATATCTTTGGCGGGCTGATGCGCGAGCAGGTCTGCATCTACATGTGTCCCTGGCCGCGCATCCAGACCGCGATGCTCGATGAAAAGTCGCTGATCGTGACCTACAAGGACTGGCGGGGGGAACCGCGCACCCACGGGATCAAGAAGGCCGGCGAAGAATTTCTGAACACCGGCGATTGTATCGATTGCACCCAGTGCGTTCAGGTCTGCCCAACGGGCGTGGATATCCGCGAGGGGGCGCAGATTGGCTGCATCACGTGCGCGTTATGCATCGATGCGTGTGACAAGGTCATGGCGCAGATCGGTCGCCCGCGCGGATTGATCGACTATTGCACACTTGACGATGCAGCGGTCGAAAAGGCGGGAGGNNATCTGGAGCGCGATCGGCTTTGCCATGCTCTTTTCACTTGGCCAGCGTACGCGGCTCGATCTGAGTGTCCAGCAGGATCGCAATCCGATATTCGTTCAGCTGTCCGACGGTGCGATCCGCAATAATTACACGGTCAAGGTGCGTAACATGGAAGCACGCCCGCGCGTGGTCACGCTGACCGTCAGCGGGCTGCCCGATGCGCAGGTCTGGACGCCCGAAGGCGATCGGGAAAGTGCAGGCCAGTCCGTGCAAGTCAGCGTTGAACCCGATAGCGTCCTGAAAACCAGGTTGTTCGTCGTTGCGCCCGGGAACGGGGATGAGCGGCAGGAGTTCCAAATTTCGGCCCAGGCGGCCTCGAATGCCGAAAAGGGCGATACCGATACGACCCAGTTCGAGCGGCCTGAAAATGAGGAACGCGAGCCGTGATCAAGCCATTCACCGGCTGGCACATGGCAGGGATCCTGTGCACCTTTTTCGGCATCGTCATCGCCGTCAATTTCTACATGGCCCGCGCCGCAATCTCCACATTCGGAGGAACCGTGGTCGATAACAGCTACGTCGCCAGTCAGAAATTCAACGGTTGGCTGGCAACGGCCCGAAGTCAGGATCGGCTCGGCTGGGAGACGGAACTGTCGCTTGATCCAGCACGCCATGTCGTGCTGGCCGTGCAAAAAGGTGGCGCGGCGCTTACCGGCCTGTCGTCCAGCGGCGTTGCCAGTCACCCGCTTGGCCGTGCGCCTCAAATTGTTCTTGATTTCGCCGCCGACTCCAGCGGCGCACTCCGTTCACGGCAAGCATTGCCGCAAGGACGCTGGCTGGTTCATGTATCGATCCGTAAGGGCGCCGATATCACCAAGCATACGCGGCAACTGCAATGAACGCGCCCAGCGCCAACGCACCCGGAACCTTGTTGCCCGAAACATTGTTTTCGGTTCCCGGGATGCGCTGCGCCGGGTGCATTGCCAAACTTGAAGANNGGACAGCCGCGACCTCCTGAAAGCCATGGCCGTTGCTGGTTTTGCCGCGATGAACATCATGCTGCTTTCGGTGTCGGTCTGGTCCGGGGCCGCCGGCGCAACGCGCGACCTGTTCCACTGGCTGTCGGCCATCATCGCGCTGCCGACCATCGCTTATGCCGGGCGGCCTTTCTTCAAATCTGCTTGGGGCGCGCTGAAGCACGGCCGCACCAATATGGATGTTCCGATCACCATCGGCGTGGTGCTGGCGAGCGCGCTGAGCCTGTTCGAGACCTTCGTCCACGGGCCGCACGCCTATTTCGATGGCGCGGTAATGCTGCTTTTCTTCCTTCTGACCGGACGCTGGCTGGATAGCGTGATGCGTGACCGGGCGCGCGACGGGGTGACAGCCCTCCTCAAGCACACCGCTCCGGGTGCGCTGGTTGTTGATGATGAAGGGCGCTCTTCCTGGCTGGAAGCGGCGAAGCTGCGACCTGGCATGGTGATGATCGTGGCCGCCGGAGAGCGCCTTGCGGCCGACGGGGTTGTGCTCGATGGCCGTTCAAGTTTCGATCTCTCGTTGTTGACCGGAGAAAGTGCGCCGATGCCGGTCGCAATCGGTACCAAGGTTCATGCCGCGACGCTCAATCTGGATGCGCCGGTCAAGGTGCAGGTGACGGCCGCGGGCGAAGAAACGACCATAGCCGACATTGCCCGGTTGATGGATCAGGCCGCCCAGTCCAAATCGCGCTACGTCCGGATCGCGGATCGCGCGGCGCGGCTCTATGCTCCGGCCGTCCACACGTTAGCCGTGCTCAGCTTTGCGGGGTGGATGCTGGCAGGAGCCGGCTGGCACCAGTCGCTCCTGATCGCAGTGGCCGTACTGATTATCACCTGCCCCTGCGCGCTTGGCCTTGCCGTGCCCGCAGCCCAGATCGTCGCCGCCGGAGCACTGATGCGCGCCGGTGTGCTGGTCAAGGACGGTTCGGCGCTCGAACGGTTGGCGGAGGCGGATCGCGCCCTGTTCGACAAGACCGGGACGCTGACGCTCGGCCGCCCCGAGCCGGTAAGTCTGGCAACGCTGAATCCTGACCATAAAGCCATACTCCTTGCCCTCACCCGCGCCAGCCGCCATCCCTTGAGCGAAGCACTACGCCGCACGCTGGAGGCGGAGGGCGTTGCCGCAGCCCTTGTGACGGAGATCAGCGAACAGCCCGGTTCAGGGGTTTCAGGCATGCTGAATGGCCAAGTCGTTACGCTAGGCCGCCCGGAAGCAGCGCTCCCGGAAAGCGGCCTTGCCACAATGCTGACCATCAGTGGCCAGCCGACAGCGACGATCCGTTTCAGCGACCAGCTACGGCCGGGCGCGGCGGAGATGATCCGCGACCTTTTGGCCCTCGGGATCGACGCAACCATATTGTCGGGAGACCGCGCTGCCGCAGTCGCGCCGGTCGCCCACGAACTGGGCCTGACTGCACAGACCGCGATGCTTCCGGAAGACAAGCTGGCGACAATTGCACGGCTTTCCGGCGCGGGTGCAAAAGTGCTGATGGTGGGCGACGGGCTGAATGACGGACCCGCGCTGGCTGCCGGTCATGTTTCGATGGCCCCCGCTTCGGCTAGCGATGCCGGACAGAATGCGGCGGATGCTGTCTTTCTGGGTGATGGCCTCGCGCCCATCGCGACGGCGATCCGCGTCGCCCGCGCCACCCGGCGGGTCGTCCGCCAGAACTTCATTCTGGCAATTGGCTACAATGCTATCGCCGTGCCACTGGCGATCATGGGCGTCGTTACGCCGCTGATCGCGGCGCTTGCCATGTCCGGATCATCCCTTGTCGTCGTGGCCAACGCTCTGCGCCTACGTGGGGCCGCACAATGACGGGGATCGCCTTTCTCATACCGATTGCCCTGTTCCTCGGGCTTGTCGGTCTGGCAGCTTTTTTCTGGTCGCTCAGCGTCGGCCAATATGACGACCTTGACGGGGCGTCATTGCGTATCCTGATCGAAGATGATGACCAACCCGCTCCGGATGAAAAAGAGGCGGGACAAGCCGGATAGGCATGCCCCGCCAGGCTGGAGGACTGTAGTAAACTCTAGAGCCGGAAGCCGATCCCCACGCCGAACACGACAGGGTCGAGACTGATCTTCACCCTCTGCACACCGATTGCCGTGGTCGAAAGCCGCGCGGTGGTATCGATATCGATATATTTGACGTCGATGTTGAGGAACATCTTGTCATTCAGATCGAAGTCGATCCCGGCCTGTGCCGCCCAGCCAAAGCTGCTCTTCATCTTGACACTGGTGTTGCCGACAGCTGTTTCAAGTCCTGCGGATGGCTTTTCGGAATAGAAGAGTGTGTAGTTGATTCCGGCACCGACATAGGGCCGCACCTTGGCTTCGGGCGCGAAATGATATTGCGCGGTCAGCGTTGGCGGCAGAACCCAAGTCGATGCCAGCTTGCCGATGCCACCGGTCACGCCGCTTACACCTGAAGCGCTATGCTTGGTGGTAGCGGCAATCAGTTCCAGACCGAACCGATCGGATAGCATATGCGTGATATCCACCTCCGGCATCGCGCTGTTGTTGATCTTCACTGTTTCCGTCGGGAAGGTTGGCACGATGCCGCTCGACGTTTCGGTTGGCATCACCAAGATGCCGCGAACCCTTACAAAAGTATCCCCGGCTGCGGCCAAAGCAGGGCTGGCGACCCCGCAAGCGGCCATAAGCCCGACAAGTTTCATCAAATTCTTATTCATTATTCTTCCCCGTAAGTTTGGTGGTTGGTTGGAAAAAAAATTGCCAGTCAATGACCGAGCAACAGCGGTATGCGGGTGGCACCCAGCAATTGGCGGGTAACGCCACCCAACAATGTTTCGCGCAGCCGGGAACGGCCATAGGCTCCCATGACGAGGCATCCCGCGCCCTCGGACTCCGCAAAGTCCTGGAGAACGTCACCAGTCCCGCCTTGTCCTCCGGCGAGGACATGGAGTTCGGATGCGATACCGTGGCGCGAGAGATAGGTGCTGGCCTCCATTTGCGGAAAATCCGCACCATCCTCGCCAATCGAAACGATATGGACAGCCGGGGCGGCTTTCAGAACCGGGAGCGAGAGCCGGATGGCGCTTGCGGCTTCGGCCGAGCCATTCCATCCAACAACAACGGGGCGACCGATTTCGAACCGGCTGACACCTTGAGGGGAAACCAGGACGGCACAGGCCGCATGCACTGCAACATCGTCAACGATCGGCAGCGGGCGGGAAACCCAATCGCCCGTGCCGGGATACTGGCTGACAACGAGAATATCCGAAAGCGCAGACGCGCGCACCAGCGTCTGGGCAGCGTTGCCATCGGTGGCCACCCAGTCCCATCGCACGTCATCGTGCGCCAGACGCCCCTCGATCCGTTGGCGCGTTTCCGCTTCGCGCTCATGTACGCTCTCAATCACGGCGTTCTCGATGTAGATACCGCCAAATGGTTCGAACGACACAAAAGCGTTGTAGGGCGTGACCTGAAGACAGGTCAGATGCGCATCGAAGGCCCGACAGACATCCAGCGCAACCTGAAAGCGGTCATCCAGCGCGTCATCGTCATAGACATGGAGCAAAACGGATTTCATCGGTCCATTCCCTTGGTCGGAACGGCATCAGATTAGGCTGCGCGGGCAGCCCTGCATTGATCTGGGGCAAGGAAATTGTTGATCCTGATCAAGGAATTCAGACGGGACGCCGTTATCCCTGTGCCAATGTGGACTTATTACCCCGAATTGCTCGAACGGCCCGTCCCGCGCTACACCAGCTATCCCACAGCGGCGGAATTTCATGATCGAGTGGGCGCGCCGGAACTCGCCGAAGCGCTGGCCGCGGTCGAGCCGGAAACCCCGCTTTCGGTCTATGTCCATATCCCCTATTGCCAGTCGATCTGCTGGTATTGCGGCTGCAATACCGGTGCAGCCAACCGCACACACCGGCTAGCCACCTATCTGGAAGCGCTTGAGGCCGAGATCAGCCAGGTTGGCCGCCTGCTTGGCGGGCGGGGGCGGGTGCGCCAAATCGCCTTTGGCGGCGGCAGCCCGAACGCCATAGCACCAGTCGATTTCGTCAGGCTGGTGGATCGACTCATCACTGTTTTGGGCTGCGACAACCCAGAAATCGCCGTGGAGATCGATCCGCGCGTCTTTTCCGGGGAATGGGCGCGGACGCTTGCCTTGTGCGGCGTGGGCAGGGTCAGCCTTGGCGTGCAGAGCTTTTCGCCTTCGATCCAGAAGGCAATCGGCCGGATACAGCCGTTCGAGATGATCGAGGATTGCGTCAGAATTCTGGACAAAGAGGGCATATCATCGGTCAATTTCGACCTGATGTATGGCTTGCCCGATCAATCCCTCGCCGATCTTGAAGAGACGCTGAAGCTTGCAATCGGCATCCAGCCCAGCAGGATCGCGTTGTTCGGTTATGCCCATTTGCCGCATCTGATCCCCCGCCAGCGCAGGATCGACAGCGATAAATTGCCCGATGCGCAGGCACGATTCGAAATGGCAGCTTTGGGCTATGGGTTGCTCACTGCTGCCGGATACCGGGCAATAGGCTTCGATCATTTTGCACTCGGCTGGGATTCTCTCGCGCATGCAGCCGAAAAGGGACAAGTGCGGCGCAATTTCCAGGGCTTCACCGACGATCAGAGCCCGATCCTCATAGGTTTGGGGGCCAGCGCTATCAGCCAGTTTCCCGACCGGTTGGTCCAGAACGAAAAGAATGCCGGGCGTTACCGGATGCTCATATCGGGTGGAAGACTTGCGGGTGCCCGCGGCATCATGCGCGATGCCAACGACCAGGTGCGCGGCCGGATCATCGAACAGATACTTTGCCAGGGCATCACCGATCCGGTATCCGATCAGGTCATGAGCAGTGTGTGCGCCGCCCTGACCCCGTTTGAAGCACTTGGACTGGTGTCCTGGCGCGATAACCGGCTGATCCTGTCGGACGAGAGTCG
>CXWL01000873.1_pt1 | contig 32489 bp, 32 predicted proteins | sample 590931 | NCBI WGS metagenome assembly CXWL01 (sample SAMEA3498368, study PRJEB10139) | groundwater metagenome | biome: water well; material: biofilm material | place: Germany | collected 2015-04-27
GGCGAACCGTCGCACGGCGAGCTGATGCTGACGCGACATCTATCCTGAAACTTACCGTGTGCCTCTGGCGCAAGCAGCGGCGTGCGAGGGAGCTCATGGGGCTCGCCCCGGTCAGACGAGGCCCGGCGCCGAAGACCACGAACCCGCTGGCGGCGAAGGTGGCGGCGTTGGAGAAGGAGACACGGTGGCTGCCAGCCCGTGCTGAGCGCACCGAAGCGCTGGTGGAGCTCCAAAAAAAAGTCTCAGAGATCCTGGGGATCGCACTGCAGCGGAACGGAGAGACGGGCTGATGGCGGTGGTCGCTCAACAGCGGACGTTGGTCGGGATCACCCCGGCGTGCGCGGCCCTGTCCGTGGCGCGAGCGACCTTCTACCGGCGGCGACACCCAAGGTGGAGGGGCCCAAGCCCCCGCGGCCCGTCCCCCCGAGCCCTCCCACCCGACGAACGGAAGAGGGTGCGCTCCATGCTCAACGACGACCGGTTCGCGGACCGTGCGCCAGCGCAGGTGTATGCCACCCTGCTGGACGAGGGGACGTGCCTCTGCTCGATCCCCACGAGGTACCGAATCCTTCGGGAGCACCGGCAGGTTCGGGAACGTCGCCACCAGCGACGTCACCCGCAGTACCAGGCTCCGGAGCTGTTGGCGACCGCTCCCAACCAGCTGTGGTCGTGGGATATCACCAAGTTGAAGGGGCCGGCCACATGGACCTATTTCTCCCTGTGCGTGATCCTGGAGGTCTGCTCCCGCTACGTGGTGGGCTGGATGGGGGCGTACCGGGAATCGGCCGCGTTGGCCGAGCGCCTGATCGAGTCAGTCTGTGGGCGAGAAGGCATCGAGCAGGGGCAGCGCACGATCCATGCCGACCGGGGATCGTCGATGACCTCCAAGACGGTGGCGCTGCGGCTCGCCGACCTGGGCGTGGCCAAGAGCCACAGCCGCCCCCACGTGTCCAACGACAACCCGTACTCGGAGAGCCAGTTCGAGACCCTCAAGTACAAGCCGGGGTTCCCCGAACGGTTCGGGTCCTTGCAGGATGCCCGCCGCGTCCTGATCGACTGCTTCGAGTGGTACAACACGCGGCATCATCACAGCGGACTGGGGTGGTTGACTCCCTCCGATGTGCACGTCGGATTCGCGGCCACCCGACAGGCCGAGCGGGAGGTGGTCTTACGGAACGCCTTCGAGGCGAGGCCGGAGCGGTTCGTCCGGGGCGTGCCCAAACCGCCCGCCTTGCCCGCCGAGGTCTGGATCAACAAGCCCAAGGCCGGTGACGGATCCACCGATAAGTGGCACATTAAATTCTGACCGGGAGTGTCTCAAAGTTGTTGACACGTTCCGATCCGATATTCCATGCCGTGGAGGTATGCCATCATCTTGCGGCTGCCGAAGAACGGCTGCCGCGTGTATTCGGCGTCGATCAGTGCCAGCAGTGCCCATTCCTGTTCGTCCGGTTTTGCAGCTATTTGCGGCGCATAGCGCGTGGAACGCGTCACCCCGGTCAGGGCACATTGCCGGGTCAGGGTCAGTGGTTCATGGGGGCTCACCCAGCCTGTCCGCACGGCTACAGGCCTATCCCGGACTTTTTTTGAGTTAGTCCAGTTCCATCTTGAGCCGCTCGATCTCGGAGTAGAGCCGCTCCTGGCCGACGGACTGATCCACCGGCTTGGGGCCGCGCTTGGCGTCGAAGAGGCCTGCCATCTGTTCTTGCAACAGCTTCTTCCACGGCCCCACCTGGGTCGGATGGACCCCGTATTCCTGGGCCATCTCGTTCACCGTTTTGACCACTCGGATCGCCTCCAGTGCCACCTTGGCCTTGAATGGCCCACTGAAATGCTTGCGCGTACGTGCCGCATCACCTGCTCTTTTTTTACAGCAGGTGAGCATCTTAAGCGACTGTCCGGAAATTGGGGTCCACTATATGTTCGACATGATGACCTCAGAAATTTTGATTCTTTCAGGTATAAGAGAGCCTGTTGCTTAAACCCATGATTGAGCTGTCTGGTACCCCGCACGGGTTTCGTGGGACGCCATGCCGGGTCTTTTCTTGCTGAGCCCATGAGGGAGCGGGGCTTACGAACGGGTCATCCCCCTGTCTTCTGTCCGCTTCCCCCGCCACACCGCGGTCGGGTGCGGCCCGTGCGCCGACTGATCCAGCCCGCCTTCCCGTGTCGCCAAAGCTTCAACAGATTATGCGTGGCACAGAGCAGTTTCCACTCGCTGTCACAGGCAGCCGTGCCGCGGCGCATACATCCGTCACAGCCCCGGGCACTCTTGATCTGTCCAAACACCGGCTCCACGGTCTGACCTCGCTTCTTGTAGAGGCGACGACCACGCGTCGTCAACAGCGTGCGCTCCATGCGGTCGCGGGCCGTCAGCCCCTTCGGAGCGCGGCCGCGTGGCGGCGGCTGCGCCCGCAGCGCCTTGCGCTGTTTCCAATCCTTGTTCGTGGCGATCAACAACTCCGGCCCTGCTGGATCCGCCGCCAGCAGGTTGGCCTCGCTGCAATAGCCGGCATCGGCCAGGGCCGTCCCGACCGCCTGCGGATACGCGATGGCCGTGAGATTCGCCTGCGCCCGCTCCAGCATCGGGTGCAGTTGCTTGATGTCATTCTCCTCCTGCGTCACCTCGGCCGCCACGATGATCTGGTCCTCCGTCACCACCGCTTGAGCGTTGTAGCCTTGGACGTACCCGGCCTGCGTCTTCATGATACGGCTGTCCGGATCCGTCACATTCGCCTTGGCGTCGCGATCCGCGGTCGCCTCGGGCGCCTTCGGTTTGCGGCCTCGCTTCTTCTGCCCGGTGGCGGCCTCTTCGGCTTGCCGCGTTTCGAGCTTGGCCTGCTGCTGCGCGGTGGCCGAGGCCGCTTCCTGCGTCAACCGTTCCTGGCAGGCCTGCAACCGAGCCAGCCGGCTCTGCCGATCCCGCAAGCCCTCGGGCAATTCGTCGCCGCACCGCGCTAGTCCATACTGCCGATCCTCCGCCGCATCCGTGGCCTGGGCCTCGGTCAGCATTCGCGAGACCTCCGCGGTGATCGTCTCGACCGTCCGATTCGACGCTAGCGCCGCGTGGGCCTTGATCTTCGTGCCGTCCAGCGCCACGATCCCTACTTTCAGCAAGCCCGCCTCCGCACAAAGCCGCAGCACTTGCGTAAACAGCTTGGCCAGTTCGCTCTCGTGGGTCTGCCGGAACCGGGCGATCGTCGTGTGCTCAGGGCACTGATTGGCCGTGATCACTCGAAAGGCCACATCCCGTTGGCACAGCCGCTCGATCCGTCGACTCGATCGTTCTCCCAAGCAATACGCATACAGCAGCAGCGCCACCATCATGGCCGGCTCGTCTGCCGCCGGTCCCCAACCATCTGCGCGATAGGTCTGGGTTATGGCCGTCAGATTCATCTGGGACACCGCGTCCAGGATGAACCATGCCAGGTCGCCTTCCGGCAGCCAGTCCTGCAACGCAGGAGGCATCAGATAGAGTTGGTCTCGCTCACACGGGAAAAAGTGGTAGCCCATCGTGTCGCCCTCCAGGAAGTCCTGGGCGCGCATTATACATAGTAATACCTAGACGTCAGGGCGTTTGCGCAACAGGCTCAAGAGGGGTCTATGAAATCGGGGGAGAGTCATTGTTAGTGTGTGTGTACGGCCTTTTTCGAGTGCCGTTTTTTGATGAGGCGTACCCCCTGTATGGCTACCGTGACTTCAGACCGATCGGTAATGTTGGGTAATGCCTGGACAGGAAGATGGTTCGCTCGTCCCCGATACAGACGTTCTGTTGGTTTGCTCACATCGACTGCAATTACTACAAGCCGATCAGCAAGATCGGGAAGCAACTGTTGAAGCAGAGGATTCACCTGCTTGCCTGAAATAAAGAACACCATCGTGGTCGTTGCGTGGATGATGGTGGAGTGAAACCCTTTGCGCTGATGAGACGATGACGGCATTTGGCCTAGGAACGTGAAGCGGTCCCCTTGTAATCCTGAGATCGAAAGAATCGCAGTAATGGCGCAAGGCCCAGGAATTGGGGACACGCGAATGCCAGCCTCGAAGCATCGGTGAATGAGACGAGATCCCGGGTCGGCGATCCCTGGTGTTCCCGCATCGACGACGAGGGCTACATCATGTCCTTGCTTGAGCTGGAAAAGGAGCACTTCTGCTTTGTTCTCAAGATGCTCGCTTGGGTAACTGGTAATGGTGGTGGTGAGTGTTCGTAATCCGAGGATCTTCCGAAGTGTAGCGGGGTCTTCGGCCGCAATCGTGGAAACCCCTTTCAGGGTGCTAAGCGCTCGTGGCGAAAGGTCGTTCCGATTGCCGATAGGGAGGGCCACCACGTACAGGATGCCAGAACGCTCTGTAGCAGGTGTCTCTTGTTTCCTTGCCTTTCGCAATTGGCGTCGTAGAGAGTTCATGAATTGAAAGGTTCCGAATAGCTGGAACGCCTCTGCGCTGTGTACATTTCCTTGACGGGTCCTTGACGTGGAACGTATAATTCCTTCATCCTTCCTCGGTGATTCTTCAATGCTTTTGAGGAGATAGCAACGACATGGCCGCGGCGTTTTTTATCGCAACTTCGGTGCTGTATTTTCTTGGGACCGGAGGATATCTCCTGTATTTGCTTCGACGCTCCGATGTCTTTGCCAGTGTGGCCTTGGGATTCACTGGCATTGGATTCTTGACCCACACCGTGGCCCTTCATATGCAAATGGTGGGGGCCAGTCAGGTACTCCTCGCGAGTTTTGATCAGGCGATGTCGTTTTTCTCCTGGGCCTTGGTCCTGGTCTTTTTGATTGTCGAGTGGCGTCATGGCATTCATGTGTTGGGATCGTTTTTGCTGCCCTTAGCCTTCTTGTCTCTGCTGTCAGCTGCTGCACTGCCTCGCGAAGTCCCGACACTCGAGCCGGTTCTGAAAACCGTGTGGGTACATGTGACGCTCAGCATGTTGGGCACGGTTGGGTTTGCTGTCGCCTTTGTAGCGGGATTGATGTATCTGATTCAAGAGCGGATGCTGAAGTCCAAGAGGTTTAACGTGCTCTATGCCAGGCTTCCGCCGCTGGATTTCCTGGATCAATTAAATCAGCAATCGATTGTGCTGGGCTTTCCGTTACTGACCCTTGGCATTATCACAGGAGCCGTGTCGGCCGAGTTTGCCCGTGGGTCATATCTGAATTGGAATCCCGAGCAGACCCTGGCCTTGGTGACCTGGGTGTTTTATTTCATCGTCCTCGTGGGGCGCCTGACCGTCGGCTGGCGGGCCAAGCGCGCCGCCTATCTCACCATTATCGGCTTTGCCGGTGTGGTCTTGACCTTACTTGGGGTGCTTTTGAAAGGGCACAGCCCTGTGGTGTAGGCGAGAACATCGCGTATGGACATCATTCTTGTTGGTCTCAGTCACAAGACAGCTCCAATAGAAGTGCGAGAGAAACTGGCGGTGCCGGAGACTCGTTTGCCGGACGCGTTGGCTAGGCTGCTTGGCTACCCTGGTATTCGAGAAGGGCTCCTCCTCTCGACCTGCAACCGTGTGGAAGTCTACGCGGTGGTCGATCAGGTCGAAGCAGGATTTTTGTGTGTGCAGGAGTTTTTGGCGGATACCCATCTCTCGCTGTCCTCTGAACAACTGACCCCACACCTCTACTTGTTCGATGGTGAGCGCGCGATCGCCCACCTCTTTCGCGTTGCGGCCAGCCTTGATTCCATGATCGTGGGAGAGCCTCAGATTCTGGGACAACTCAAAGATGCGTTCGAAGTCTCCTTGAGTCATAAAGCCAGCGGTCTGATCCTCAATAAGCTTATCCAGAAATCGATTTCGGTCGCGAAGCTGATTCGGACTGAGACAAAAATCGCCGAGAATGCCGTCTCGATCAGCTCGGCCGCCGTCGAGTTGGCGAAAATGATTTTTTCTGACCTTGCCGAGAAAACGGTGCTCTTAGTGGGGGCTGGAGAAATGGCGCAGCTGGCTGCGCGCCATCTCCTGACTCATGGGGTCGGGCATGTGCGGATTACGACAAGAGATCCGGCCAACGCGCGTCGCGTGGCTGAAGAATTTCATGGGGTGCCCGTTCCGTTCGAGGAGTTTCGACAGGACATGGCGGAAGCCGATATCGTCTTGTGTTCGACTGGGGCGACGCATTATCTGATTCGGAAGCCAGAAGTCGAACAGGCGATTCGTCGACGGATGAACCGGCCCATGTTTTTAATCGACATCTCAGTCCCACGAAACATCGATCCAGCGGTGAAGGATATCGACAACGCCTTTTTATTCGATATCGATGATCTTCAATCGCGCGTGGACGATAATAAAGAGGTGCGAGGTCGGGAAGCCGTCAAGGCCGAGGGGATGATTGAGGAAGAAGTTGGGGGCATGGTGCATTGGCTCAAGTCTCTGGAAGTGACGCCCACGATCGTGTCTCTGCGTCGTCAGGCTGAGCAGATCAAGGGGGTGGAGGTCGAGAAGGCGTTAGCGCGTCTTGCCCATTTGCCACCGCATGAGCGCAACGTGATCGAAGCCTTAGCCGCTGGTATTGTCAACAAGTTGCTGCATATGCCCGTGGTGGCGCTGAAAGCGGAAGCGCAGTCTGCCAATGGTGCGGCGTTCGTGGAGGCGGTTCGGCGTCTCTATAATTTGGACAGCCCTGACTTGGCGATGAAACGCAATGTGGGGCTTGGGCCTCAGGCGGTTGACTCTCTGATCTCATCCGACAGTCTTCGGGATGCTTCGGACACAGGAGAGGCGTTGGACGATCCTGCGTCTGTGTCTTCGCAAGCTCGTATACAAGCCAAGCGCTCCCAGTAGAATAAAGTCGTTGCCGTGGGGTGCGTGTGCCTTCAGAATCGCACCACAGGAGGTGTGTGTGTTGGTCTATGACGTGGAGTGTGATGCATGTCGATAAGATTGCAGTCTCTTGTGATCGGAACTCGTGCCAGCCGCCTAGCCGTTTGGCAAGCGGAGTGGGTGAAAGCCCAATTGGAGTCGGCCCATCCTGGTCTGACGATTCGGTTGGAGCGGATCAAAACGTCCGGAGACAAAATTTTGGATGTGCCGCTGGCCAAGATCGGCGGCAAAGGGCTCTTCGTCAAGGAGATCGAGGAAGCGCTCTTAGCTAAGACTGTCGACTTGGCCGTTCACAGTATGAAGGATGTTCCGATGCAGTTGCCCGAAGGCTTAGATTTGGTTTGCGTGCCTGAGCGGGAAGACCCCCACGATGCGCTGATCTGTCGAACCGCAAAGTCCCTTGACGATTTGCCCAAGGGCGCTAAGGTAGGCACCAGCAGCCTTCGCCGGCAATCTCAGCTGCTCCATTACCGTCCGGATCTGCAGATTGACATGCTCCGAGGCAATCTCGACACGAGGATGCGGAAATTGCAGGATGGCCAGTATGAGGCCATTGTGTTGGCTGCGGCAGGGCTTCGACGATTGGGCTGGGCTGACTCGATCACCGCACTGATCCCAGCCGACATTTGCTTGCCGGCCATTGGGCAGGGAGCCTTGGCTATTGAAGCGGATGTGACGCACCAGGCCTTAGGCGCTGCCGTTGCACCGCTTCATCATGTCCCGACGGCGATTGCGGTGTCGGCCGAACGGGCCTTCCTCACGAGGCTCGAGGGGGGATGCCAGGTGCCGATTGCAGCATATGCCACGCTGCAGGGGAATGAGATTCGGTTGGAGGGACTGATTGCCAGCGTCGATGGGCGGACCATTCTGCGTGATACGGTCATCGGCCCCAGTTCAGAGGCGCAACTGCTTGGGGTGCGTCTGGCTGAGTTGCTGCTTGAGCGAGGAGGACGGGAGATCTTGAGCCAGATTATGGGCATGGCATGAGTGTGGGCACCTGCCGAAAGGGCTGGGTCTACTTGGTCGGCGCTGGTCCCGGCGATCCCAAGTTGCTGACCGTGCGAGGCAAGGAGTGCCTAGAGCAAGCGGATGTGGTGCTCTACGATTTTCTGGCCAATCCTGTCCTGCTCGACCATGCGCCGCCACAGGCTGAGCGGATGTATGTGGGACGAAGGGGGCGCGGGCGTTATGCCGATCAGGCAGATATTAATCGGTTGCTGATTGCCCAGGCCAAAGACGGGAAGGTCGTCGTGCGTTTGAAGGGCGGGGATCCCTTTGTCTTTGGCCGAGGCGGTGAGGAGGCGGAAGCCCTTGCCACTTCGGGTATTCCCTTTGAAGTCATTCCTGGGATTTCTTCCGCCATCGCTGCTCCAGCCTATGCCGGCATTCCCGTCACCCATCGAACCCTGGCGTCTTCGGTGACCATCGTTACCGGACACGAAGATCCTACGAAGGAGGCTTCGGCCTTGGAATGGGGGCACCTGGCCTCAACCAAGGGGACGCTCGTGTTTCTCATGGGGATGAAGAATCTCCCGGCCATTGTCGATTCCTTGAAAGGGCAGGGAAGAGAGGGCTCGACTCCAGTGGCGTTGATCCGGTGGGGAACCAAGACCACTCAGCGCACGGTGGTGGGGACGTTGGATACCATTGTTGCCTTGGGGCAGGAAGCGGGATTGGAGCCTCCCACAGTAATCGTGGTGGGAGACGTGGTCCGTCTCAGGACGCAATTGAATTGGTTTGAGTCTCGCCCCTTATTCGGAAAGCGGGTGTTGGTGACACGCGCGCAGGAGCAAGCGAAAGAGCTTTCCGATCTCCTGGCTGGCTATGGCGCCGACCCAGTGGAATGCCCGACGATCCGCGTGGTGGCTCCGGATAGCTGGGAGGATATGGATACGGCAATCAGCCGACTGTCGGAATACCGATGGATACTGTTTACCAGTGTGAACGGGATTGCGCCGTTCATGACTCGCCTTCGTGCCGTGGGTAAGGATGTGCGGAGCCTTGCGTCGGCACAAGTGGCCTGTATTGGGCCACGCACCGCGCAAGAGCTCGAGCGATATGGCGTGGTGGCCGATCTGGTGCCTGACAGTTTTCAAGCCGAAGGGTTACTTGAGTCATTGGGGAATCTGGGTGTCCGTGGCCAGAGGATTTTAGTTGCCAGAGCGGCCGTGGCGCGAGAGATCCTTCCGACCAGTTTGCGCGCCATGGGAGCCACGGTCGATGTGGTGGCGGTCTATCGAACGGTGCGTCCAGAGGTCGATGCTGAGTGGCTGAGGACCCTCTTGCGAGACCGCGCTATCCATGTCATAACCTTCACCAGTTCGTCGACGGTCAAGAATTTCAGAGCCCTGTTTGAGAGCCGGGAGGACATGATCGAGATGGTCGGTGGGGCTCGCGTGGCCTGTATTGGGCCGATCACCGCGGAGACGGCCAAGGAGGAAGGACTTCGGGTGAGTGTGACGCCGAAAGAGAATACCATTCCGTCCCTCGTTGACGCCTTGGTGCAGGCGATTGGGGTTGGAGCGACGGTATCGTGATGAAGAGACGAGTGTTGGAGACCAGGACAAAGGGAGGGTGATGTTATGGTTCCTGTGAAATCATTTATGGTGCCGGTGGAAAAGTTCGTGACGGTAGATCGTGATACGGATGTGCGGCGTGCCGCGGAGTTGATGCGAGACCGCAATATCGGTAGTCTGTTTGTGACCCGAAATAATGAGATCATCGGGATCCTCACGGATACGGATATGGTTCGGCGGGTCGTCGCGGTGGGGGTTGATGCGACACGGACTCCGGTTGAGCAGATTATGTCGGCGCCGATTTTGACCATCGATGAAAACAAAACCATTTTAGATGCCAATGACATGATGGCGCAGTCGCATTTACGCCATCTGGGTGTGACGCGGAATGGGAAATTGGCAGGGATGATTTCCGTCAGGGATCTGGTCGTCTTTTTGACCAATTTGCCTCGGAAGTAGGAGCAGGTATGGGCTTTCCGCAGCAGCGTCTCAGGCGGTTACGTCAATCGGACTCCCTTCGGCGTATGGTTCGCGAAACCCGCCTGTCGACGGCCGATCTGATTTACCCGTTGTTTGTCATGGAGGGGACTGATCAACGACACGAAATCGCGTCGATGCCAGGTCAGTTCCGGCTGTCCATCGATTGGCTCGTGAAGGAAGCTCAGGATGCGTTCGCACTTGGAATTCCAGCGGTGATTCTCTTTGGCATTCCCGCTCAGAAAGACGAGCGCGGGACGTCTGGATTCGATCCCCACGGCATCGTGCAGCGGGCGGTGCGGGCCGTCAAGGATCGAATCCCCGATATGATCGTGATCACGGATGTGTGCATCGACGAATACACCTCTCACGGTCATTGCGGGATTGTCCGGGATGGAAAAATCCTCAACGATGAGACCTTGGAGTGTTTGCGGACCATGGCGAAGACCCATGCCCAAGCGGGAGCCGATATCGTCGCGCCGTCGGATATGATGGACGGTCGAGTGGCGGCGATTCGGGAGGAATTGGATCAGTCTGGATTTCAGGAGGTTCCCATCATGGCGTACTCGGCCAAGTTTGCCTCCTGTTTCTATGCCCCGTTTCGCGATGCGGCCAATTCGTCCCCACAATTCGGTGACCGGTTGACCTACCAGATGGACCCAGCCAATGCCCGCGAGGCTCTTCGGGAGATCGACGCCGACGTCGAAGAGGGCGCGGACATTATTATGATCAAGCCAGGTCTTCCGTTTTTGGACATCATCGCTGCTGCTCGAGCCCGAACCACGTTGCCCATTGCCGCCTATCAAGTCAGTGGCGAGTACAGCATGATCAAAGCCGCGGGCCGATTAGGGTGGTTGGACGAACAGCGTGCCATGATGGAGTCCTTGCTCTGTCTCAAGCGTGCGGGGGCCGATCTCCTGCTGACCTACTTTGCCAAGGATGCGGCTCGCGTGTTGGCCGGAGTGCAAGCGTGAAAATTACGAGAGGCCTGGCGGCGTTCACACCCCCTCGGTATCCCGTCGTCACGATCGGAAATTTCGACGGTCAGCATGTGGGACATCAAGCGCTGATCCGTCAAGTCACTGAGGTGGCAGGAACGTCCGGAGGGACGTCCGTGTTGGTGACCTTCGATCCGCATCCCGTGTCGGTGCTGGCCCCACAGGTGGAATTACAATTTCTGACGTCGTGGGAAGAAAAAGTTGACGGTCTGGCTCGACTGGGCGTCCAGGAGTTACTGGTGCTCGGGTTTACTAAGGAATTTGCCGCTCTGAGTCCGAACCAATTCGTAGGCGAGGTGCTTCGAGCAGGGATTGGGACGAGGGAGATCTTCGTTGGGGATCATTTTGCGTTTGGCCAGGGGCGAGCCGGGCGTATAGACGATCTTCGGCGACTGGGGCAGCAGTCTGGGTTTATGGTGCATTCCGTATCCCCTTGTTTGGTCGATGGTGCCGTGGTGAGCTCGTCGCGCATCCGCCGTGTGATCCGGGAGGGTGATCTCGTCTTAGCTGCGAGGTTTCTTGGACGCCGATACAGTATCACCGGTACGGTGATTGAAGGGGAAGGACGAGGAACCGAACTTGGGTGGCCCACGGCTAACGTGGAGTGGCCAGCAGGTCGAGTCATTCCTCCAGATGGCGTCTACGCGGTCTGCTGTCAGACGCGTGGCGTACGGTATACTGCAGCGGCGTATCTGGGCACTCGCCCGACTTTTGGATCGGGGCGCCGACTGCTTGAAGTGCATTTGCTGGATGAGCGGATAGAGCTCTACGGCCACACGCTCATGGTGGAGTTTGTGGAGTGGATTCGTGGGGATATGGTATTCCCGTCTGAAGCGGCCCTCACGATTCAGATTGACGCTGATGTGGTGCGAATCCGTCAGGTACTCGAACAACAGGCGAAGCCAGCACTGGCCACGCATCCCTAACAGGGTGAAGACTCAATCCGGTGCGCGCTCTGGAGATGGGATGGAAGTCTGTCTGTCCCTGCCGGTATTAGTTGTGCGCTCTCACACCTTTCCCAGGTTTGCTCAAGATGTTGACCCATGCGCGGCGAGCATCTCCCTGGCGAAGAAGTCATGGGTATGGTGGCCGTACTCCTCTTGCAACACCGCTCACTGCTTGTGCGGGGGAGGCAGGTAGCACTTTCTCCGAAAGGCTGTGTGCAAGATTGTACTCATGTCGGCAAGGGACGCAGGCCCGATGATGATCCACGTAGCCCAAACACCAGTCGTATCGGCTCTGCTTCAGCGGGTGCAGCAGACGATCCGGAATCAAGGCTTATTGGTTCCCGGAGACCATGTGCTGCTCGCGGTATCCGGCGGAGTGGATTCGGTGTCGATGCTCAGATTGATCCTGGCGTTCGGTGCTGCATGGAACCTGCGTGTGACCGTGGCGCATATCGATCATGGACTCCGGGGGGGCGAGTCAGACGGGGATGCCGTCTTTGTGCGGGAGCTGGCTGCGGACTATGGTGTGCCCTGCGTGGTGCAGTCGGTTGTGGTGGCTTCTCATGGCCAAGGGGAGGGAAGGCAGCAGACCTTACAGGAACGTGCTCGTGAGGTTCGGTATCGGGCGTTGGACGAGATCGCGTCAGCGGTCCAGGCCGAGAAGGTTGCCGTCGCCCACACGGCTGACGATCAAGCTGAAACCGTGTTGATGTGGATGTTGCGTGGAGCAGGGTTAACCGGGTTGGCAGGGATGCCCTATCGACGAGGTGCGCGTATTATTCGGCCGCTGCTTGATGTGCGCCGAGAGCAGCTGGTGGGGTTCCTCAGGGCAGAAGGTGTCCTCCATCGGGAAGACTCCAGTAACGCCAAGTCCGTCTACCGCAGAAATCGTATTCGTCATGACGTGATGCCCGTCTTGAAGCAGGTGAATCCAGGGTTGGTCGGCGTACTGCAGCGGCAGGCGCATATTCTCAGGGACGAAGAGGACTACTTGAGTGCTCTCGCGAGGGACAGTTATGCCAGGGTGAGTCGAGAAACCGACCATCTGGTTGAAGTGGATCGGTTGCAATTTGTGGCGCTCCCGATGGCGTTACAGCGGCGGGTGCTTCGACTAGTGGTGCAACGACTCCATCAGGTTCAACAAGGCCCTTCTTTCGAGAGGGTCGAGAGCGTGCTCGCCTGCATTCAGGAGCTCAGTCGATGTGGGACCCTACGGCTGGATGATCTTGAGCTCTTGCTGACAAGGACGGCGGTTCGGATGGGTTGCCTGGCTTCCAGGGGCATCCCAGAGGTAGCATCCGATTCGTCACCCTTGGCGTTGCCGATTCCCGGGGCGGTGCGGTGGCCTGCTACTGGACAACGAGTGGTGGCTGACGAACTTCCCATGAACGCGATGGATGCCGCCGAGTGTACTCGCTGGCGCGTGCGGATCGACCGTGAAACAGTGACGCCGCCATTCTTGGTTCGTTCGTGGCAAGCAGGAGATCGGTTTTGTCCAACGGGCATGAAGGGCCACAGCAAGAAGGTGCAGGATGTGTTTGCTGATGATAAAGTTCCCCGGTTTCGTCGGGGGCAGATTCCGGTGGTCGTGGCACCGGAGGGCATCGTCTGGGTTGCGGGTATTCGAGCGGACGAACGGTTTCGCGTGTGCCCGAGCAGTCGTCGTGTGGTCACCCTTGAATTGGTCGAGCGGATGCAAGAGGAGATCTGAGTGATGGGGCAGATTTTTGGCAAACCGATTGTGACACAAGAGCAAATGCGGACTCGCATCCGTGAGCTCGGGAAACAGATCAGTGCGGATTACGTGGGAAAAGAGTTGATTCTGATCGGGGTCTTAAAAGGCGCCTTTGCCTTTTATGCGGATCTTGCGCGAGCCATCCGAGTTCCGCTCCGTGTCGATTTTCTCGTGGTGACGAGTTATGCAGGCAAAACCAAATCCTCCGGAAAGGTCAAAATGATCACGGATCTCACCGAAGAGATCAAAGGGCGAGATGTGCTGTTAGTGGAAGACATCGTGGATTCCGGGTTGACTCTGCAATACCTCATCAAAACCCTGTCCAAGCGTAAGCCTCGGTCGATCCGAGCCTGCTCCTTGTTGAGCAAACCGGCTCGGAGGCGCGTGGAGGTGCCGTTGCAGTACATCGGGTTTGAGATTCCTGACAAGTATGTGGTGGGCTATGGACTCGATTATGAGCAAGGGTATCGCAACCTGCCGTATCTGGCCGTGCTCGACAAGGTGGATGAAGAAGGGCAGCAAGTATGAGACTGCGTTCCTCGATCAGCCTCAAACTCCAAGCCCTGGGCCTGGGGTTGATGCAGTGGACGTTTCTTGACACTCCAAAAATTCGCTTGATATAGTCCGTCCAGATTTGATCATCGGGTTTCACCCACCCTGATATCGCCACCCTGGGTGCCAGTGTCCCTGCTGATAGCTGTGATGAAGAGAGGAGTCGCTCGCATGGTTATGCGGATTATGGTGTCATTACTCGTGTCGTGGCTATGGGCCGCCCCAGGCTTGGCCGAGACGATGGTCGTTCCTCCAGCGGCGCCAGCCGGGTCTACCCTCTTGATACAGGGCAAAGGATTTGGGCCTTTTCGATCCGCCCATTCCAATCGAGTGTTGTTCAATGGAATTCCGGCTCTGGTCCAACGATGGGAGCCTGGAATGATCGAAGTGCGAGTGCCGTCTAAAGCGACCACCGGGCCCGTTGAGGTATGGAGCGGAAAGACGAAGACCAAAGCCGGGACTTTTACGGTACAACAGCCCACCATTCACTCGATCAGTCCTGCAGAAATCGAGGCTGGTGCGGTCATTCAGATCATCGGAGAACATTTTGGAGATACGGCGGGATCGAAAGATCTCAATACGATGTTCGGGGTGAATGATGTGACGATTGGTGGCGTATCCGTGCGTCCCCGTCGCTGGCGAGACAGTAAGATTGAGGTGGAAGTGCCCGCTAACGCTGCATCTGGCGAAGTCCAAATTCGCTTGGCGTCGTCCGATCCGCTGCCGGATGGCTCCTGCTGCGTGCCGGTCACGCTCGTCAAGAGCAATGTCATATCGATGACCATTCTCCCTTCCGTGCGCGTCGATCCTCTCGATGGACCTGTGGGCACGAAAGTGGTGCTGTTCGGGAAGGGGTTTGGCGAGACGAAGGGGCCGGCCGATGCGATCCTTATTGCCGGCCATCAGGCGACCGTGTCGAAGTGGGCTGATGAGGTGATTGTCGTCCATGTGCCACTGGACGCCGAATCCGGGCCGTTGATTCTCAAGCGGGGTGATCGAACCAGGCAAGTGGGGATGTTTACGGTTCACCAGACGACCGCGTCAGGTATTGCACCGGTGACCGGCCCGACCGGGACCCTCCTTCGGATCAAAGGCGAGCACTTTGGTTACTACTCGGAGAGTGGCGCGACACCCTATTCCTTTCTCGATTTTAACAAGGGTATCAATGGTGTCGAAATCGGAGGCGTGCCCGCGGCGATCTACCGATGGCACGATGATCGGATTGAGGTGTGGGTGCCCTTTAGTGCAAAGAGCGGCAAGGTGGTCGTTCGGCGCGGGGGGAATCGTCCTAAGCCAGATGGGAGCTGTTGTCTCGAAGAGGGGAAAGTGGAAGTGGTGGCGGGAGAGTATACGGTCGTGTCACCCGTGATCGAGTCCTATGAGCCGAAGTCTTCTCCCATTGATGGTATCGTGACGATTACCGGTCGTGGATTCGGCAGTTTCGTGAGGAATACCGATGCGACCCAGCCAGGATTGAATGAAGGCGCACACGAGGGCTCTCAGATGAACCTGCTTGAGAATGTCGCCCGTTGTGAAGTGCTCTTCAACGGCATCGCGGCCCCGGTGCTCTCATGGACCGATACCGAGATCAAGGTCCGTGTGCCTCGTCGGCATGTCTATGGGATCGGGAAACCCAATCAATTTGTCCCCGATCTGACGACCGGTCCATTGATTGTCCGACGCGGGGCCATCGATCTCTTGCCGGATGGCAATTGCTGTACGGCCAAGAAGTGGCTGACGTTGGAGGCAGGGACGTTTACCATCCTGGCCAAGAATCTTCCCGATCAGGGATTTTTCGACCCCCAGCCGGGGCGCGAATGAAGGTGTTCGATACGAACTGGCGTCGGTTCCTCGGCAGGTTGGTGGTAGGTAGCCTCGCCGTTCTGCCGATTTCCCTGTTTAGCCTCGACGTTCACGCTGCAGAGTCATCTCGAATCACGGTGGCTGCTTCGAAGAGTGGTGTCGATAGCACGCTCATGGGGGTGTTTTTTCGGGATGTGACTCACGGCTGGGTAGTGGGGGAGCAGGGCACGCTACTGAGAACGACCGACGGTGGGAAACGTTGGCATAAGATGGCGGTGGGCAACACCGCTTCATTGAACGCCGTGTGGTTTGCCGATAATGGTCAGGGCTGGTTGGCAGGAAATCGCGGAACGATTCTTCATTGTGAGAAAGATGGGCTTGTGTGTAAGCCTCAACTGAGCCGCACCCAGGCACCGCTCTATAATCTCTTTTTCCTGGATACACAGATCGGTTGGGTAGTGGGGGCTGGAGGAACAATCCTACGCACACATGACGGTGGCCAGTCCTGGCAAGAACAGGTCACAGGCAGCAATGCGGCGCTCTATGCCGTGTCGTTTCTTACCCCTCAGAAGGGCTGGGTCGTGGGAGCGGTGGGAACGATTCTCACCACGGAAGACGGTGGCGAGACCTGGTCATCGCTTGATGCCAAGACGGCGGCGACGTTCTTTGATGTTCATTTTACGGACACCCAAAATGGCTGGCTTGTGGGCAATGCCGGTGCCTTGCACCAAACCATCGATGGAGGCCATCAGTGGATTGATCGCACGCTGTCCTGTGTGCGGAGCTGTGCCAGACCCATTGATTTACTGCGTATACGGTTTGTCGGGGCGAAACAGGCGTGGATTGTGGGAGAGCGAGGAGCCTTGTTTACTACCGAGGATGGTGGATTCCACTGGAGCGAGGAGCCGCCTCTTACCACCGGAACGCTGTTTGGGTTGAGTGCCCTGGCTGCCGATCATGTGTGGGCTGTCGGCGAACGGGGGGCGATTGTCCGTCTCACTCCTGCCGTCCGCTAGTGTTAGTCTGCCCGTTTGGCCCTTCCACAAAATAGCCGAGCCTCTCTCCGAGAATACTGATTGCCGCGAGAGCGGCCGTCTCTGCCCGTAGAATACGTGGTCCCAATGTGACACCTGCCACGCCGTGCTCGGACGCGCATTTGAGGTCGTCTGGGGACCAGCCTCCTTCCGGGCCGATAAGGAGCACCACGGGCTGCTCTAGCGGCACAGCGCTGATCAGCAGCAGGGGAACGCCTGAGTACCGTTCTACCAACATCAACTGTGGCCCTTCGACGTGCCCACAAAAATCATCAAGCGGTTGAGCGGGGTAAACCTGCGGAACCTCCCACCGTTCTGATTGTTGGGCGGCTTCGAAGGCAATGCGTTGCCAGCGATCCACTTGCTTAGAGAGCCGATCAGTGGGCGGACGGGCGATCACTCGGTCTGTTATTAACGGGGTGATCGATGTGACCCCAAGTTCCGTGGCTTTCTGAATCACCCAATCCATATGGTCCCCTTTTAGAATCGCCTGACCCACATGCATGGGGAGGGTATGTGTGGGGGGAGGGAGTTCATGGGACAGAATCGTGGCTGTCAATGATCGATCCGAGATGGCGGTGACCGTCGTGTGAAATCGACGTTTGCTGTCGTCGACGAAGATCAATGCTTCGCCAGGACGTACCCGCAGGCTCTTCGTGAGGTGGTGAAGGAGGGGAGTGTTGATGACAACTGTGTTATCGCGAATATGGTCGGTCGTGATGAAGAACACAGGCATGGCAAGAGGCTAGGCGACGAATGGCTGCTACTCAAACAGGGTTTTTACCCGATCGAAAAATCCGTCTCCATCTGCATCCAGTTGCATCCCGCTTTCTTTGGCGAATTCGGTGAGGAGGTCTTTCTGTTTCGCCGTGAGTTTCGTGGGGATCTGGATTTTGACCCGAATCAATTGGTCACCGGTTTGATGGTCTTTGAGACTTGTGACCCCCTGTCCTTTGATGCGAAGCGTCTTGTCCTGCTGCGTGCCGGGAGGGACTTTGACAATACTGGCCCCTTTCAACGTGGGGACCTCGACTTTGCCACCCAAGACGGCGGTGACGAGATTGATCGGGACATCGCAGGTGATATCGTTTCCCGCACGGGCGAAGAAGTGATGAGGCTTCACGCTCACGGCGACGAACAGGTCGCCTGGAGGACCACCGTTGACCCCATGTTCCCCTTCATTGGCCAGGCGTAACCGCATCCCGGTTTCAATGCCAGCCGGAATCTGGACGGATAAGGCTCGCTCTACATAGACGCGTTTTCGCCCTCGGCAGGTTTGGCAGGGGTCGGAAATGATTTGCCCGGCGCCTTCACATTGGCTGCAGGCTCGACTGACGCTAAAGAAGCCTTGTTGAAATCGAAGTTGGCCTGCGCCTTTACAACTCGGACAGACCTTGAGTCCGCCGGCTGATCGAGCGCCCGTGCCGCTGCACTCCTGGCACTGCTCCCAGCGGGGAATCTTGAGTTTAACTTCTTTCCCATTGACGGCTTCTTCAAAGCTTAATTCGAGGTTGTATTGAAGATCGGAGCCCTGTTCGGGGCGCGAGCGGGAGCGTCCACCTCCGCCGCCTCCGCTGAAGAAGTCATCGAAGATATCGTTGAAGACATCCCCAAAACCGCCACGTCCAAAGTCGAAGCCTTCAAATCCGCCGGCCCCTCCCTGCTGGGCACCGGCATGGCCGAACGTGTCGTAACGCTTTCGTTTCTCCCCGTCGCTCAGAACTTCATAGGCTTCGTTGATTTCCTTGAAATGCTCCTCTGCGGCTTTTTTCTCCGCGACCCCCTGCTGAAGGTCAGGGTGGTATTGCCGCGCGAGCTTTCGGTACGCCTTCTTGAGCTCATCATCAGATGCGCTCCGCTCTACGGTGAGCGTTTCATAATAATCGCGTTTTGCCACAGAACTCATTGTCTACGGTGAGGTCTCATCGTAGAACAGTCTCCCTTATTGGTGTCAGGACAGAACAGAATTACTTTTTGTCCTTGTCAACTTCTTCATATTCGGCATCGACGACGTTTTCTTCAGGCTTGCCAGCACTACTCGCCTGATCTTCAGGCTTGGATTCTGATGCGGCGGAGGCTTTCTTGTACATCTCTTCAGCAAGTTTGTGCGAGGCAGTCGTGAGCGTTTGGACTGCGGTATCAATGGCGGCTGGATCGGTCCCTTCCATGGCCTTTCTGGTTGCCGCGATGGCATCTTGGATACTCTTGCGGTCGTCTTCGCCGATTTTGTCGCCGTGCTCCTGAAGATTTTTCTCCGTGCTATAAATCAAGCTGTCTGCCTGGTTTTTGGCTTCGGCCATTTTTCGGCGGTTCTTGTCTTCTTCCGAATGGGAGTTCGCCTCTTTCACCATGCGATCAATTTCGTCTTTATTGAGACCGCTTGAAGCCGTGATCTTGATCGATTGTTCTTTCTGCGTCCCAAGATCCTTGGCTGAGACATGCACGATCCCGTTGGCATCGATATCGAAGGTCACCTCGATTTGTGGAACGCCTCTGGGCGCTGAAGGAATGCCGACGAGGTCAAACTGACCTAAGAGTTTGTTGTCGCCGGCCATCTCTCGTTCCCCTTGGAACACGCGAATCGTGACAGCCGTTTGGCTATCCCCGGCAGTCGAGAAAATCTGACTTTTCTTTGTCGGAATCGTCGTGTTCCGGTCGATCAGGTGTGTGAAGATGCCGCCTAAGGTCTCGATCCCCAATGTCAGCGGAGTGACGTCGAGTAACAGGACATCCTTGACCTCGCCCTTGAGGACGCCGCCTTGGATTCCCGCGCCGATGGCGACGACTTCATCTGGGTTGACTCCGCGATGGGGTTCCTTGCCAAAGAACTCCTTCACTTTCTCGATGACCTTTGGCATCCGGGTCATGCCGCCGACCAGCACCACTTCGTTGATGTCTTTTGCGGTGACTCCGGCATCGGCGAGCGCCTTTTTACAGGGCTCGATGGTCCGCTGAATGAGGTTATCCACTAACTGTTCAAGTTTGGCGCGAGAGAGCTTGGTCACCAAATGTTTGGGACCAGTGGCGTCGGCGGTAATGAAGGGCAGGTTGATCTCGCTCTCCTGGGAAGATGAGAGTTCGATCTTTGCCCGCTCGGCCGCTTCTTTCAATCGCTGAAGGGCCATCCGATCTTTCTTGAGATCGATCCCTTGATCCTTTCGGAATTCCTCGATGAGCCAGTCCATGATTTGTTGGTCGAAATCGTCACCGCCGAGGTAGGTGTCTCCGTTGGTCGATTTGACCTCGAAGACGCCGTCCCCGATTTCGAGCACGGAGATATCGAAGGTACCGCCTCCCAAGTCATACACGGCGATGCGCTCATCTTTTTTCTTGTCGAGGCCGTAGGCCAATGAGGCCGCAGTCGGCTCATTGATGATGCGAAGCACCGTGAGCCCCGCGATCTGACCCGCGTCTTTCGTGGCCTGACGTTGGCTGTCGTCGAAGTATGCGGGCACGGTGATGACCGCTTCCGTGACTTTCTCGCCCAGATAGTCTTCTGCGGTTTGCTTCATTTTCTGGAGGATCATCGCCGACACTTCCGATGGGCTATATTTCTTGCCTCGGATTTCGACATGGGCGTCCCCGTTATCCGCCTCAGAGACGATGTAGGGTAGACGTTTCAGCGCTTCCTGCACTTGACGTGCCTGGTGCTTTCTGCCCATCAAACGCTTGACTGAGAAAATGGTGTTTTCCGGATTCGTGATCGCCTGCCGTTTGGCGATCTGTCCAACCAACCGTTCCCCCTTGTCCGTGATGGCCACAACCGATGGGGTCGTGCGGCTCCCTTCGGAGTTGGGAATCACCACGGGATCTCCACCACTGATGATGGCCACGCAGGAGTTTGTTGTGCCGAGATCGATACCGATAACCTTGCCCATGGGTGTATCTCCTTCTTCAAATAGCAACGAAATGTTCGTGTATGGCGGTCAAACCTTGACTAGGATTCTGACGGTGACCCACCTGCCTGAGAATCAGTTGAGACGGTCACGATGGCAGCCCGCAGAATTCTGTCATGCAGGTAATACCCTTTTTGATGTTCTTCAAGGACGGTATTGGGGGGAACTGTCTGAGACTCAGTCTGTGCCACAGCTTGATGGCACGCAGGATCGAAAAGGTTCCCAATGCTGTGTACTGCTCGGACGTCGAATCGTGCCAATGTTTCCGTGAAGTTCTTGAGGGTGAGCTGGACTCCTTGGATGACCGCCGACACGTCTTTCGAATCTTTCGCGCACTGCACGGCGCGTTCAAGGTTGTCGATAGCCGGTAGGATATCCTTCAGTATTTGTTCGTTGGCAAATTTGAAGGCGTCCCGCTGATCCCGCTGAGCGATGCGCTTGTAGTTTTCAAACTCTGCAGCCAGGCGAAGATATTTTTCCTGAGCGGCTGTGGCTTCCTGTGTCTTGGCTTCCACGATCGACTGGAGTTCCTCAAGCATTGGCGATTCCCCTGGAGTCTTGGTGTCCGAAGGTCCACCTGGCAGTTCAGATTCTAACTCATTGATAGTATGTGATTTTAAGTCTTCCATGTCTTGTCTCATAGTGGGTCTCAGCCTAGATAGCACTGGGATTGGCAAAGTCAACGGCCAACAGAATAATTCCTGATGTTTGGCCTGCTGTGGAGGGGGAGGACTGAGGACTGTTTGATCACCTGGCCGTCTGGAGGGACTTGAGGCTGGATGGTCACTCAGATCTTGTCCTTGCTCGCACGAGTGTAGAGCCAGCCTAAAGCTTCAAGAGAGAGTTGTGGAAGGGTTGCGGTCAGCGTGGAGCAGAGTGGGCTCAGAAGGGGAGACAAGCCTCCAGTCGCAAGGACGACGGAGGGTTCACCCAGTTCTGTGATGATCCGTTGGACCAAATGATCAATCAGACCAGCATGGCCGTAGAGGAGCCCTGATTGGATCGCTGAGATCGTATCCGGACCAATGGCCTGGGGAGGGCAGCGCAGCGGGACCGATGGCAGTTGAGCCGTGGACTGGGCGAGCGCGGCTGCGCTGGTCTGTAATCCCGGGGCAATCGCGCCTCCCAGAAACTCTCCTTGACCATTGACGACGGAGAGGGTGGTGGCGGTCCCACAGTCGAGGACAATGACGGCTTGGCGATACTGGGCATAGGCATAGGCGGCATTGACGATGCGGTCGTTCCCAATCTGCTGAGGGAATGGCATCCTGGAAAAATTGAGACCGGTATCCAGAGTCGGGGAGACGATCACCGCATCCACATCGAACTGGTTGGTACTCAGGTTCCGAAAAATGGGCGTGAGCGAGGGCACCACGCTTGAGATGATGATACCGGAGAGGTCGGCCTCAGCCAGGCCAGCTGCGGAGAGTAAGGTGCGGATGGTTCTGGCATAATGCGCTTCCGATTGATTGGGGTCCATCGGGACCGAATCGGATGCAAGCAATCGGAGGGGGTCTAAAACTCCCAACCCAACAGTGGAATTGCCGATATCGCAGGCTAGGATAAAGAAGGGCATGTGTGGCTCACCGGAGGTGGAGGATGTCGCCGGCTCGGACTTCAACCAGCGGTGATGGCTCAGCCCCCAGAGGTTCGCTCCGAAGCACCTGTAAGGCCCCATCTGGACTGATCGCCTGGGCCACGCCGGTAAAGGAATCACCGTTGGCATACAAGACTTGGACTCTGCGGCCGAGGCTCACACAGCGTTGCTGATACCGAGTCAGTAGAGAAGCGCGGTCTTCTTCTAAGAACACGGTATAGGTCTGCTCCAGATGAATCAAGATCGCAGCCAAGAGTTGAGGGCGGTCCCAGGTTCGTCCTGTTTCGAGGTGAAGTGAGGTGGCGAGAGTCTGTAAGTCTGCTGGGAAGTCCGCCTGGGTCACATTCACGTTCAGGCCAAAGCCGACGATGACGTGCGGCGCGCCACGTTCCCGCCCACCGCTTTCACATAAGATCCCACCCAGTTTACGATCGTGGATGAAGAGATCATTTGGCCATTTCAATCCCACCACCACGCCCGTGACCTGCTCAATCGCGTCTGCCAGTCCCATGGCGGTCAGCAAGGGCACCCATGAGAGCCACTCCGCCAAGGTCGATGCGGGAATCGTATATCGGAGCACGGCGGAGGCGTACAGATTGCTGTGGGGAGGGGAGATCCACGTTCGACCAAGTCGACCGCGCCCGGCTGTTTGGTGATTTGCGACCACGAGGGTGCCGTGGACGGCGCCTTCGTGGGCTCGTTGCATGGCCACGGTATTGGTGGAGTCGACGGTCTCAAGAAACACGGCATGCCGTCCCAGCGCCTGAGTGGAAAGCCGTGGGGTCAGCTCACGCTCAGTTAGGTCGGTGGTCATGGGCGACGCGACTTCGCGCGGGCTCTGCCCTTGGGGCGCGGGACCACCAATTCGAGGCTCAGGTCAGCGGCCGGTGCCGAGTGGGTTAAGGCGCCGATGGAGATCACGTTCGCACCGGCTTGCGCCATGGCGCGGACATGGTCCAGGGTGACGCCGCCGGACACTTCGATCACCGCTCGTCCACGAATCAACATTGCAGCGTGTTTCACCTCGGCGGGTGTCATGTTGTCCAGTAAGATCACATCGGCCTGACCCGCAAGGGCCTGGGTCACTTCCGCCATACTCTCGGCTTCCACGATGATCCGTAATCCATGGGGGCCAGCTTGGCGAAGATTACGACAGGCCTGGGCGATGGATCGTTTCTCGGCAGCTAGGAGCATCAGGTGGTTGTCCTTCACCAGAATCCCGTCACCGAGTGAACAACGATGGTTGTGCCCGCCGCCTAGGCGAACAGCCCATTTCTGGAGCACCCGCAATCCCGGAGTGGTTTTTCGCGTGTCCACGATTTTGGTCGCATAACCCGTGACCTGTTCGCAAAATTGATGAGTGAGTGTGGCGATACCAGAGAGGTGTTGGAGAAAGTTCAGAGCCACTCGTTCCGCAGCAAGGATCGACTGCGCAGTGCCTTCGATCGTTATGACCGACTGTCCCTTGCGGATGGGTGCCCCGTCCTGAGCCGCGTGGCTGAGGCGGATGCCGGGATCGACCAGGCGAAAGACCTCTTCGGCGACGACGATCCCCGCCAACGTGAGCGACTGTTTCGCGATGATCGACGCCTTCGCTGGGATGGGGCGCGGGAACAGGGTGTCGGTGGTGACATCTCCGCTGGCCAGATCTTCACGCAGGGCAGCCAGGATGATGGGCTCAATCTCGATGAGACTCGGAGGGCGCATGGCCTGCCTAACTATGGCGTCTGGATCATGGCTTGAAGTTGCTGGGCGCTGCTGGCCAACAGCGTTTGTTCTACGCGGAGCGCAACGACTCGTTGTTCATGTTCGACCACGACCTCGGGCGGAGCCTTGCTGGTAAAGTCGGTCGAGCCCAGCTTGCCTTCGACTCGACTACATTCTTTCTTGCCATCGGCTTGTTGCTTGGTGATGCGGTCCAGGGCTTTCTGCAGATCCACATCTCCGTCGACGACGATTCCGATGGTCATATCTTCGACCACCATCTGTAAGAGCCTGGTCTGAGGCCACTGGCTATGCGGCTGGCAGGAGACGGTCGCCCGGCTCAGCGCGGCACAGTCGGGAGCCGTCAGCGAGAGGGTCAGGATTTTGGCCTCGTCGGCAGCGGTGCAATAGACCGTGACCTGTTTGTTTGGCATGACGCTGAGCAAGGCGCGAGCCGTTCGAATCGAGCCGACGACCTGTTGAAGCAGGTTCCCCTGTGCTTCGATCGTTGAGGCGTGCCAGGTCGATGAGGCCGTCGGGTAGGCGCAGAGGGCCAGGCATTCGCCTTCGTGGGGCAGGGTTTGCCAGATTTCCTCGCTGATAAAAGGCATCAAGGGGTGGAGCACCCGCATCAACGTTTCAAATGATTCCAAGAGCGTGCCTCTGGTGACGGCCGCTTCAGGGCTCTCCGGGTTGCGGAGGGATGGCTTAATCAGCTCCAGGTACCAGTCGCAGTATTCATGCCAGATGAAGTGGTACAGATGGTTGGCGGCCAGGTCGAAACGATACTGCTCCAGGGCCTCGTTCACCAAGGTAATGGTGTGATTGAGGCGACTCATGATCCATTGATCGGCAAAGGAGCGTTGGGCGATCGGCACGGTGGTACGGGGGCCGTCGAGGTTCATGAGGACAAAGCGGGCTGCGTTCCAGATCTTGTTCGCAAAATTGCGGTAGCCTTCGATTCGCTCTTCCGCGAGCTTGATGTCGCGGCCTGGTGAGGCCATCGAGGCCAAGGTGAAGCGCAATGCGTCCGTGCCGTATTGCTCCATCACATGAAGAGGGTCGATCACGTTCCCCTTAGACTTGCTCATTTTCTTGCCATCGGCGTCCCGCACGAGCGCATGAATGTAGACCTCGCGGAATGGAACTTGCCCGGTGAATTTCAGCCCCATCATGATCATCCGCGCAACCCAGAAGAAGAGAATATCCAGACCGGTCACGAGGGTGGAGGTTGGGTAGAAGGTTTTCAGATCGACCGTCTTCTCGGGCCATCCGAGCGTGGAGAACGGCCAGAGGGCTGACGAAAACCAGGTATCGAGGACATCCGGATCTCTCAGAAAGTCCGTCCCGTTGCACGTCGCACAGCGGACGGGAGCCTCTCTCGCCACTACAGGCTGCGCCCGGGAGTGGATCGTGGTTCGTTTGGTGGAAGTGGTGCCGCTGGCATTCGGTTGCAGCGTCTCCGGTGTGGTCGTTTCTATGATCGAGTCCGCATGGCAGTGGCGGCAGTACCACGCCGGAATTTGATGACCCCACCAAATTTGTCGGGAAATACACCAGTCTTTAATCTCCCGCATCCACCCCAAATAGTTGTTGGTCCAGGCTTCCGGAATAAACCGAATGTCGCCACGTTCCACAGCCTCAATGGCCGGCGTCGCCAGCGGCTGAATTTTGACGAACCACTGAGGCGATAAGAAGGGTTCGACGACGGTCTTGCAGCGGTAGCAGCGACCCAAGGCCAGTTTGTGATCCTCAGTCTTGACGAGAGCTTCGTGCGTCTCAAGCAACTCGACCACTTTTGGACGAGCCTTGGCGACGGGAATTCCGACGAGCGATGGACTGATCTCCGGCAAGGCCTGCGCCTTCTGGAGCCCCTCTGCATCCAACCGGGCATGCTGATCGAGGATGGATATCCGAGGCAGCGTATGCCGTTCCCCGGCCTCAAAATCGTTGAAGTCGTGGGCGGGGGTAATCTTGACCGCTCCGGTGCCAAACTCACGATCGACCAGGATCGCATCGCCGACAATGGGAATCGTTCGGGACGTGAGGGGGACGCGGACCCGTTGCCCGATCAAGTGGTTGTATCGGGGATCTTCGGGATGTACGGCCACCGCCGTATCGCCAAAGAGCGTTTCTGGTCTGGTGGTCGCCACTGTCAAGAAGGTCGGCTGATCAACCTGTGAGTCGACGTAGTACTTGATATGATAGAGCTTTCCAGCCATATCTTCATGCTCTACTTCAATGTCTGAGAGGGCGGTGAGGCAGCGTGGGCACCAGTTAATCAGGCGTTCGCCTCGGTAGATGAGGCCCTCTTCATAGAGGCGGACAAAGACTTCCTTGACGGCTAGAGACAGACCCTCATCCATCGTAAAGCGAAGCCGACTCCAATCACAGGAGGACCCGAGCCGTTTGAGCTGTTGGAGGATGGTTTCGCCCGATTGGGCTTTCCACTGCCAAACCCGCTCGATAAACGCGTCTCGCCCGAGAGCTTCCCGGCTACTCCCCTCGGCCATCAGTTGTCGCTCCACGACATTTTGCGTGGCGATGCCGGCGTGGTCGGTGCCGGGGACCCAGAGGGTATTGCGGCCCTGCATGCGCCGCCACCGAATCAGGATATCTTGCAGGGAATTATTCAGGGCATGACCGACGTGGAGTGAGCCCGTCACGTTGGGTGGTGGAATCACAATCGTATAGGGTTCCCCGGGATGGTCCGCCGAGGCATGAAAAAAGCCCCGATCGATCCAATAACGGTACCAACGGTCTTCCACGGCATGCGGTTCGTAGGTTTTATCGAGTTGTTTCAGTGTCATAGCGTGAGATAGATGATGGGTAAAATCGAGGCGCATGTTAGCATGCCATCCGAGGACCAGCAAGGCGCAGGGAGCGTGAGCCTCCTCTTTTTCCCAGGGACTTGAGTGTCACCAGGCACGACTGGTGACGTGGTGGGACTGGGGAATGGCTTGTTCCCTTGCCCGAAGGTGTGGTATACACCGGCGATACATTTGCTCCTCAAGGAGCGATGGTTTACCCACATTGGACAGAGGAGAAGACCGCCCATGCCAGCAGGACGATTTAAGGATAAGTTGGTCCGTCTCAAGCAGAAAAGAAATCGGGATCGGCTCAAAGCCAAAATCAGAGCGACCCGTACCAAGCCGCACGCGAAAAAGAAGACCGTCTAGAAGACTCGCAGATCAGCGTCGGGTTGTCTTGGCCACGAAGGGAGCTCCCCCGACCGTTTGGGCGTCTTCCATCGTGGAGTCAGTAATCTCGCCGGACACCACCATATTTTCTGCTGATGTCTCATTTCCACACACCGTAAGGACTGTTGTCGGTATGGCAGGCTCAATTAATACGGTCTTTTTTGACGCGGCCGGCACCTTGTTTGGGGTCAAAGGCTCCGTGGCGGCGATTTACCTCGCCTATGCCGAGCGCTACGGGTTTCGTCGAACGGAGGCGTCCCTTGACCTGATCGCGGCCGCCTTTGCACGGGCCTTTGCCGATGCCCCCCCACCGATCTTTGTGGTGACGGACCAGGCGGAGATCAAGCGATGTGAGCGGCTGTGGTGGTTCGATGTCGTCCACAACGTGTTCTACCGCGTCGGCATATTCGAACGATTCGATGAGTTCTTCGATGCCGTCTTCGCCGCCTTCGATGGCCCTGACTGTTGGGACCTCTATCCCGATACCATCCCGGCCCTCCAGCAGTTGAAAGACCAAGGGTATGAGCTCGGGATCATTTCCAACTTTGATACGCGCCTCTTCAACGTGCTCCGTGGTCTGGGGCTGACGGAGTTTTTCGACACCGTGACCGTCTCCAGTCTCTCCCGCTCAGTCAAACCCGCCCCAAAGATTTTTGCTCAGGCCCTGGAGAAGCACGCGATCGATCCAGAAGAGGCCGTACATGTCGGAGATAGTCTCAAAGAAGATGTGGAAGGGGCCACACGAAGCTGTCTGGCTGCCGTGTGGGTCAATCGGGACGGGCGTACAATCACCGGCCAGGCCAATACCGTGCAGACGATCAAGGATCTTAGCGAGTTGGCTGCCGTCCTCTCCCGCCTCTAGTAGGATGCTGAAAAAGTCCGCCAGCGGCGTGCTCGCGTCGCTCGGAGACTCCACGTACCGCTAGGGTACGTGTCGTTTTCTCGATCGCTGCGGCCTTGCTGGGTAACCTTTTTGAGCATTCTGCCTCCCGCATTCTTGTTGTCCCACATGTGCGAACGAATGAATTTCAAGTGGACCTTATGGTTGTTCCGCCGCCTGCTAGGTATTCGAGACTGTCCTATGAGCAAGACCCAGGCCGACTGGATCCCGGTGAGCCGCGGATTTGCGTCGTAGGCGTGGGTGGTGTCCGGATGCCCGGTGGCCGCTGAGCTTGGTGCGTCGCCCAAGGGCTTGCCATATCCCACCATGATGGTGCCGGCGCCTCCGCCACGCGAGGATGCTTCCCCACCACGTCGTACATCCAGGTGAGCGTGCCGCCCAGGGTATCGGTGCCGCTGGTGAGCCGGCCGATTGCATCGTAACCGTAGGTCGTAGTCTGGCCCGGTCGGCTGCGTTGGGTGGGCTGATTGAGGGCATCTACCACGGCGGTGAGGCAGTGGCACAGCCAGAGCCTCACGTCAGGGATCTTGGCGAGATAGGTTATCATGAAATCACTCCCGCCCATTTTTTTCTGCCCTGCTGTATTGAGGAACGTTGTGTGAGGTGATGGTGTAGAAAGATCAGGCCCGCCACACGACGAGAAATGTTTTCTTGCGAGACATGACCTTCATCTCCTTTGTCATCTTCTGTAACCAACTTCATGGGCGCCGAAGGCCGCCACCTCATAACCGGTGGCCTTGAAGGCCGCAGTCAGTTGCACTTTCAACTCAAACTTACCATGGTCTGCAGCGATGCCAATGTGCATCATTTCTGCTCTACTCTCAGTGCTTCGAAGCCGGAGACGACGTCGAACAATTCCTCGTCGATACTGCTCTGGCGCAGGCGGTGAAACGTCCGGTTCAGGTCCTCTAGTCGTTCGTCGATATTTTTTTCAGCGCGTTGCATCGCAGCCAAGCGGCTGGCGTTTTCGCTTGCCAGGGATTCAGCACAGGCCCTGAAAAGCGACACAAAAAGATATTCGCGAACGAACGCCAACAGCGTCCGCTCCCCGCCATTCATGACCTGGGGCAAATTTCCAGTCGGCCAGCGAATTGTCGCGAGATCCCGCCGCCACACGTCGTCAAGCGGCAGCAGTCGTTGACTCACGGGTGTATAAATCGCCCCGGACTTGGGGCGGTTATGGAAAAGGTAAACCTGCGCGATCTCGCCCTTCTCACGATGCGTTTCTATCTCGATCAGAATCTGCCCAACCAGCGGCGTAATCGCGCTAATGGAATTCGGTAGGATGAAGCCTTCCCCCGGCAGTAGGTCGGTGCCGGCGAGGCGTGACTGAATGCGCTCGCCGACCGCCCAGACGGTCTTTTTGCCAGGCAGATTTCCCAGCGTATTCACGACAAACTCCGCCATCACGTCATTGAATTGGCCAACCAGTCCTTGGTCAGAACCAAATACGACCGCGCCAATCGCCCCTGTTTCCTTCTGTTCCGCTCGCGTCGTGCCAGCAAGTGATTCACCCTGCCGGAAACACGCGACTAAGCCTAGTTCCACCGTCCGATAATAATCATCCAAGGAATGCACCGCGCTCTCGTATTGCCCGATGCTCGACGCGGCCATAGCCTTCATCGTGCGCACCACGGATTCGAGTTCTCCGGCGCTGGCGATCTTGCGGCGCAGGCTCGCGGCGGTATCACTCACCATTTCTCCTTGAGTTTCGGCTTGGGCTGAAAGCGTGCGAGTGCATTGCGGGCGATCTGGGTAATCGTTGCCCGATCTTCGTCGCTCAATTTTTCGGCGGTATCGAATCGCGCACACACCTCGGCCTGAATGTCCGCCGCCGCCACGCGCAGAAAGCGTTCGGCGTCCGTCATCTGGTCAAGCGGCACGCGATCGAAGAGTTCCGCGGTCAATGCCAGCAGTACAGCGATTTGTGCGGCCATGGACACCGGCGCGAATTCCGGCTGTTTGAGGCAGGCACGAATTCGCCTCCCGTGTTCGATGATTTTGCGTGTATGTTCATCCAGTCGGGCACCGAACCTGGCAAAGGTCTCGAGTTCCTCGAACTGCGCATAGGCGAGCTTGAGATCGCCCGCCACGGCACGGTAGGCTGCGCGTTGCGCCTTGCCGCCGACGCGCGAGACGGATTTGCCGACATCGACCGCGGGCAGCACGCCCAATTCGAATAGCGATGGCGAGAGATAGATCTGCCCATCCGTAATGGAAATTAAGTTGGTTGGAATATAAGCGGAAATGTCCTGCGCTTCGGTTTCGATAATGGGCAGCGCAGTCAGCGATCCGCCACCGAGCTCCTGGCGCAAGTGCGTGGCGCGCTCCAGCAGCCGTGCGTGGATGTAAAAGATGTCGCCGGGAAACGCTTCTCGGCCTGGCGGGCGACGCAGCAGCAGAGACAGCTCGCGATAGGCGCGCGCATGATGCGTGAGGTCGTCATACACAACCAGCACGTCGCGGCCTTGCTCCATGAAATGCTCCGCGATGCTGGTCGCGGCGTACGGTGCGATGTAGGCGAGACCGGGCGGATCGTTGCCTTCGGTGACGACCACGATGGTGTAATCCATCGCGCCCTTCTCGCGCAGGGCGGCGACCACTTTGGCCACGCCGGACGCGCGCTGGCCAATGGCGCAATACACGCACAGCACATTTTTGTCGCGTTGATTGAGAATCGTATCGAGCGCGATTGTGGTCTTGCCTGTCTGCCGGTCGCCGACGATCAGTTCGCGCTGGCCGCGCCCGATGGGGATGAGCGCATCGATGACCTTGATACCGGTTTGCAACGGTACGGTGACGGGGGCGCGATCCATGATGTGCGGTGCCGTACGTTCGATGGGCAGTCGCCCGCTCGAAACCACCGGGCCATTACCGTCCAGAGGCTGGCCCAAGGGATTCATAATACGTCCGATCAATCCGTTTCCCACCGGCACGTCCATCACGTGCCCCCTGCGTTCGACTTCATCTCCTGCATGCAACTGCCAGTAGTCGCCCAGCAGAACGACGCCGATTTCGTCTTCATCGACGTTGAAGGCGATGCCATACACATCGCCGGGAAACTTCAGCACCTCCTCAAAACCCACGCCGGGGAGACCGGAGACTTTTGCGATACCCGTAGCAATGCTGGTGATCGTGCCCATCTCCCGTAGCGTCAGTTGCGGTGCAAAGGCTTCCCGCGCTTGGCGCATTCCCGAGAACACACTGTCGAACACCTGCTGCAGGCTTTTAGGCTCCATGTTCATGGACTCTTTGTTTCGGGCGTAGGTTCTTCAGGTTTAGGCTCGGCGTTCGCTTCAGGATGGTCCTTCTCTTTCAGAAGTTCCTCAACGCCCTTTTCCAGCAATGCGAGGTAATCCGCGATGCTCCACGCTACCTTTTGTCCATTCGTGGTGAGTTCGATTCCGCTGACCACGTTCGGCGCGGTCTCGAACCGGACGTGGATTTCAGCCGAGAAGGTTTCGTTGAGCGCATGTTGTATCACCGCGCGTTGCTCCGCAGGCAGGTCAAACGCGCTGCGCACGAGCGCGGGGTCAGTCGCTGTCTTGAGGGCCTCGGCGAGGCCTTCTTTCGCCTTGCCGTTCAGCTCTCGCAAGCGCCGAGTGAACACCTCACCCAGGCGTTCTTCCAGACTCGTCGTGGCGAGATCCGTCAGTGCCTTTCGCGCGATGGCAAACACTTCCTGCTGAGTCCGGCGACGAATGGCTTGATTGAGGTTATGGGCGTCGTTTCTCAGTGTTTCCTGTCGCATGGCACTCAAGGCATCGGCCGTCTTCCGCGCTTCGTCGAGGAGCCGCTGACGTTCGGCTTTCGCCTCGTCCGTCGCTTTGCTCAAGAGTGCGGCGCGCTGCTGGTCGAACTCCTCGTTCTTATGCTGGAACTCGTCGCGCTCCTTTTGGGCTTCGGCCTTTTTTGCGGCCGCGTCCGCGAGTTCTGAGGCGATCCGCTTCTCCCGCGCGTCGATGGCGTCAAGGATCGGCCGGTACAGGAAGCGTTTCAATAACCACACCAGAATGAGGAAGTTGACGACTTGCGCAATGACGGTAAACCAGTCGATCAGCATGAGTCACTTTCCCGCAGCCTGGGAGATGACGTAGCTCCAGAACGGGTTGGCAAAAATGAGAATCATCGCGACCACGAAGCAGTAGATCGCAATGGACTCGATCATGGCCAGGCCCACAAACAAGGTGCGTGTGATCGTCGTTGCGGCATCGGGCTGCTGCGCCAGCGAACTCAATGCCGTGGCGACCGCACGCCCTTCGCCGAGCGCAGGTCCGATACTCCCCAGGGCAATCGTAAGGCC
>CXWL01003401.1_pt1 | contig 32488 bp, 28 predicted proteins | sample 590931 | NCBI WGS metagenome assembly CXWL01 (sample SAMEA3498368, study PRJEB10139) | groundwater metagenome | biome: water well; material: biofilm material | place: Germany | collected 2015-04-27
TTCATCGCCCGTTCCACTTCGCGGCTGGCTTCACGCGTCTTGTCGGATTCCCGGCGGTCATGCTGCTTTTTGCCTTTCGCCAACCCGAGTTCGACTTTGGCCAGGCCACGATTGGAGAAATAGATGCGGAGCGGAATGATCGTCAACCCCTGCTGTTGGGTCTTAACGAGGAGTTTATTGATCTCCTTGCGATGGAGCAGGAGTTTCCTGGTGCGGAGCGGTTCATGATTCGAAAGGTTGCCGTGGCTGTACGGACTGATGTGGCAATGGTGGAGAAATATCTGCCCCTCTCTCACGCTGGCATAACTATCTGACAGGTTCACGCGCCCCTCACGGAGAGACTTCACCTCCGTGCCCTGGAGCATGATACCAGCCTCGAACTTCTCTTCAATGAAATAGTCGTGGTACGCCTTACGGTTCGTGACCACCGGCCGCTCGAAGCTCTCTCTCTCTTTCCCCATCAGACGTCAGGCTTTCATTGCCAAAATAGAAGCGCGGACAACTTTCGCTCTAGAATACCAGGAAAAAACAATCCGAATATAACCGGGAGCAGGCTGCTGATTGCCCCAACCGATTTTGCTATGATGCCCTCATGGGCGGACTCAGCTCCAACGATTCAGTATCCAGCGTCCTCGAAGGACTGGTTCGCCGTCTTGGGCTCGAATCCATGCTGCTCGAAAGCCGCTTGCGGCGGAATTGGGTCTCCATCGTCGGGGAGCCCATGGCCTCGAATACCTGGCCCGATCAGATTCGGTACAAGAAACTCTACCTCTTGGTCCATAACAGCGTCTGGCTCCACCAACTCACGTTCCTGAAACCGACGCTCATCGAGAAGCTCAACAGGGTAGTTCGGTCGGAACTCATTACGGACATCGTATTGCGGGTGGGGACGTTACCGAAAGTCGATCGTGCTGCCGCGTTGCCAGAGACCCATCACGCGCCTGCCTTCCCACCCAGCGACGCACTGCTCGCAGAGATCTCGGCCCATGTGACGACGATCCAAGACCCGGATCTCCGCAATCACCTGGCGCAGCTCATGGCGCAGTCGCTGGCCCAACCGCCTCGTCCAAAGGCACGTTGAGCGGTCCTTTAAAGAGCTGGCGGGCATAGACCTGGGTCGCTGCCGTTTCCGGACCCTCCAGCATCGGGCCGATCCGTCCTTCCTCTTCCGATTCAACCAACCGGTACAGCCCCCGCAATGCTCTCCCAAATCCCCCTCGAACATCCCGGTCCTCCCCGGTCAAGTACTTGTGCAACATGACCGGCTCCGCCCAGGTATCATCGGAAAAGATATAGAGGGTAAGTCGGCGGTAGCGGTTGGTCGGATCGTCCGGCGTCGTCGGCCTCACTTTGAGCGACCCGAAATTTCTCGATTCGCGACCGACTTTGCGGAAGCGCTCGATCAGCGTTTCAATTTCCTGATCGCTCGTCCAGGAGGGAACATGGATCGCGACGGCTGTCTCTTCTTGCGATCCGATGCTGTAGGGAGGGATCGAACGATCGGGACGGCTCAGATACATCCCGCCCCAGATCAGGACAAACGACCCGACGAACACGCCGAGGGCCATCTTGACGACCGTATCCAGCGGCTTCTTCGGCTGAGATCCGGAAGGGGTCGTTGAAGAAGCATCCTGTTCGTGCATAGCAAAGAGGATAACGCCGCGCGACCCCTTACGCGCCACCCTCTTCAGGGAGCACTTCAACCGCTTCCGCCAACCGCGCGACAGCCACGACCCGGTCGCCCTCGCCATCGAGATCGAGAATTCGAACGCCCTGAGTATTGCGGCCGATCTCGCGGAACTCATCCACCTTGCACCGAAGCACCTTGCCGTGAGCGGCCATCAGCATGATTTCATCGCCGTCCCGGACTTGCAGGAACCCGACGGCCAGTCCGTTGCGCTCATTGGTCTTCACGCTGATGATGCCCTTCCCCCCGCGTCCTTGAATGCGATATTCGTTCACCGGTGTACGCTTCCCATAGCCGCCCTCGGTAACCGTGAGGATTTGGGTCGTGGAATCCGGCGTAATGGTTTCCATGCCGATGACTTCGTTACCTTCCTCGAGCGCAATACCGCGCACTCCATGGGCAGTTCGTCCCATCGGACGGGCTTCATCTTCCTTGAAGCGAATCGTGATGCCCTTCTTCGTACCCAATAAAATCTCCCGCTGGCCGTCGGTGACATGCACACTGATGAGCCGATCTCCCTTGTCCAACGACAGCGCGATAATGCCACCCAGGCGGGGATTGCCGTAGGCCGACAGTTCCGTCTTCTTGATNNCACCTTCTCATCGCCGGTCAGCGCCAAGAGATTCACGAGGGCTTTGCCCTTGGCGGCCCGCCCAGCATCCGGAATCTCATGCACTTTCAGCCAATAGACCTTCCCGGCATCCGTGAAGAACAGGAGCGACTCATGCGTGGATGCGGTGAACAGGGTGACGACAAAATCCTCTTCCTTCACCCCCATCCCGATTTTGCCCTTGCCGCCGCGGCGCTGGGCGCGATAGAGGGTGACCGGATTGCGCTTGATATAGCCGGCATGCGAGATCGTGACGACCACCTCTTCGTTCGCGATCATGTCTTCCAGGGTGATCTCTGCTTCTTCTTTCACGATCTGGGTGCGGCGCTCGTCCTTATAGGCTTCCCGCACTTCGATCAGCTCATCCTTGATGATCGTCCGCACCAGCGCTTCACTGCTCAAGATCGACTTCAGCCGCTCGATCTGCTTCAAGACTTCTTTATATTCTTCGATGAGCTTGTTGCGCTCCAATTGCGTAAGACGCTGGAGCCGCATTTCTAGGATCGCATTCGACTGGATTTCGGTCAGCGTAAACTCACGCATCAAGCCCACGCGGGCTTCATCCGGCGATGGCGCCCGTCGGATCAAGGCAATCACCGCATCCAAGTTGTCGAGCGCAATCTTGAGACCCTCAAGGATATGGGCCCGCTCTTCCGCCTTGCGTAGCTCGAAGGCCGTCCGACGGACGACCACTTCACGCCGATGCTCGATGAAATGATGCAGGATCTGCTTGAGATTCAACACTTCAGGCCGGTTGTTGACCAACGCGAGCATGATGACCCCGAAGGTCGTCTGAAGCTGCGTCAGCTTGTACAGATTGTTCAACGTGATGAGCGGAATCTCTCCGCGCTTGAGTTCGATGACCACACGAATGCCGTCCCGATCCGACTCGTCGCGTAGATCGGAAATCCCTTTGATCCGTTCGTCGCGAATCAACTCGGCGATCTTTTCGATCAACTTGGATTTATTGACCTGATAGGGCAGCTCCGTGACGATCAGCCGTTCGCGATCCGTGCGTTCATCCGTCTCCACCTTCACTTTTGCGCGCAGCGTCAGCAGACCCCGGCCGCTTTCATACGCGGACTTGATGCCGGCTGTGCCGTAGATAAACCCGGCGGTCGGGAAGTCGGGACCGGGAATCTTCTTCATCAACTGGGGAATCGTGATCTCGGGATTCTCCAAGAACAGCAGCAGTGCTTCGATCACTTCACCGACATTGTGGGTCGGAATGTTGGTGGAATAACCCACCGCAATGCCACCGGCGCCATTGACGAGCAGATTCGGGATTTTCGAAGGAAGGACCAGCGGTTCAACCAGCGACTCGTCGTAGTTCGGTCCGAAATCGACCGTATCCTTGTCGATATCGGCGAGCATGTCCTCGGCCACCTTGGTCAGGCGGGCTTCGGTATATCGCATGGCCGCCGGCGGATCGCCGTCGACCGATCCAAAGTTGCCCTGCCCGTCCACGAGCATATAGCGCATGTTGAAAGGTTGCGCCATCCGAACGAGCGTATCGTAGATCGCACTGTCCCCGTGGGGATGGTAGTTCCCCATGATTTCGCCGACGATCTTGGCAGACTTACGATAGGCCCGGTTCGACGCCAGGCCCATTTCGTTCATGCCATGGAGAATGCGGCGATGGACCGGCTTGAGGCCGTCACGCACGTCAGGAAGCGCCCGGCCCACGATGACGCTCATCGCGTAACTCAGGTACGACGAGCGCATCTCGTCTTCAATGGCGATCTGTCCTAACCGTTCATCTGGGGGCATCTCAACTCCGTTGTAAGGCAAGAGGCGCGTGGTGCGAGGTCAGATCCCTATCTCTCGCCCCTTGCCGCTAGCCTCTAGCCGATTTCTATACGTCTAGATTTCTGACCTCGAGCGCATGGGCTTGGATGAAGTTTCGTCGTGGCTCGACTTCGTCGCCCATCAGAATCGTAAAGATCTCGTCGACGCCCGGCACATCTTCCAGTTTGACTTTCAACAGCGTCCGCACTTCCGGGTTCATCGTCGTTTCCCAGAGCTGGTTCGGGTTCATTTCACCCAGACCTTTGTAGCGCTGGATGCTGAGCCCATGTTTACCCTTGTCGAGGATCGCCTTCACCAACTCCACCGTCGCGGGCTGCAACTGTTCCTGCCCGTCGGTTTTGATCTTGTACGGCGCCCGGCCAAAGCCGATCGCCGAAGGCGAGAGCTTCTGCAGCTCGCGGAATTCCGCGGAACCGACCAGCTCATGCGTCACATCGAAGCTATGGGTGGCTCCATTGGCCAGCAGCCGGCACGTAATTTTGTTCGATTGATGTTCTTCGTCCTCGACGATCTCCAACACCGGTGTCAGCTTCGGGTAGACCACCGTGAGCGTTTTCTTCACGTTGGCGACGATGGTCATGAGCGCCGTGCGATTCTTGAGCAACTCGCGATCCAGCCCCGGCTCATCCACAAACGCCCGCACCATGCTGGCCTCATGCGGTTTCTTATTAAGCCGGCCGAGCAACGTCTCGAACGAGATCAACTTCTTGAGAATGGGCAAGAGCCGCCGCCCCGTGACGTAGCCCTGGCTCCCTTCCACATATACTTCGACATCCTCGACGGCGATGTCAGCCAGATGCTCGTTCAACGCCAGTTCATCTTTGAGATACCGCTCTGTCTTGCCCTTCTTCACCTTGAAGAGCGGCGGCTGCGCAATATAGATGTAGCCTCGTTCAAGCAGCTCCGGCATCTGCCGGAAGAAAAACGTCAGGAGCAGGGTCCGGATGTGGCTTCCGTCGACGTCGGCGTCGGTCATGAGAATGATCTTATGGTACCGGGCCTTCGCGATATCGAAAGAATCTTTGTCGGGCTTTTCACTCTCTTCGCGCTTACGGCCGATGCCGGTGCCGAGCGCCATGATCAACGTCCTGATTTCGTCGCTCGAGAGCATCTTGTCGAAACGCGCCTTCTCCACGTTGAGGATCTTACCCTTGAGCGGCAGAATCGCCTGAAACTTGCGGTCGCGCCCCTGCTTTGCGGAACCGCCGGCCGAATCTCCCTCGACGATGTAGAGCTCGCTCAAGGCTGGATCTTTCTCCGAACAGTCGGCCAACTTACCCGGCAGCGAACCTCCGTCCAACGCACTCTTGCGCCGGATGAGCTCTTTCGCTTTGCGCGCCGCTTCACGGGCACGAGCCGCGTCGATCGCTTTCCCGATGACCTTGCGCGCCACCGTCGGATTCTCTTCGAAATAGTTCCCGAGCGCTTCATTGACTGCGGCCTCGACGATGCCCTTCACCTCACTATTACCCAACTTGGATTTCGTCTGGCCTTCGAACTGCGGATTCCGGACCTTGACGCTGACCACGGCAGTCAACCCTTCACGGACATCGTCGCCGGTCAGCGATTCGGTATCTTTCTTGAGCAGGTCGTTGGCGTTCGCGTAGCTATTGATCGTGCGAGTCAGCGCGGCCTTGAAGCCCACCAAGTGCGTGCCGCCCTCCTTGGTGTTGATGTTGTTCGCAAAGGAAAACAGGTTCTCGGCGTAGCTGTCGTTGTATTGAAGCGCGACCTCCAGCACCATCTCCGGCTTTTCAACCTGCACGTAGATCGGCTTATGCAGCGGCACCTTGGCTTCGTTCAGATGCTCGACGAACGAGACGATCCCGCCCTTGTACTTGAAGATTTGCTCCTTGACCGGTTCTTTCCGCTCATCCTTGAGCGTGATCTCGAGTCCCTTGTTCAAGAAGGCAAGTTCGCGCAGCCGCTGTGCCAGCACGTCGAAGCTGAGGTCGAGCACCTCGAAAATCTGCCCGTCGGACTTGTAGGTGACCATCGTGCCGCGGCGCTTCGTTTTCCCTGTCATCTTGAGCGGCGCGGTCGGTTTGCCTCGCTCATAGCGCTGCTCGAACACCTGGCCGTCCTGCCAAATTTCAAGCTCCAGCCATTCAGAGAGGGCGTTGACCACCGAAATCCCGACGCCATGGAGTCCGCCGGACACCGTGTAGGCGCCCTGCTCGAACTTGCCGCCCGCATGTAACACCGTCAGCGCGACTTCGGCAGCGGACTTCTTTTGCGTGGAATGCATCCCGGTCGGAATGCCGCGGCCGTTATCCACGACCGTGACGCTTCCATCGATATGGATCGTCACCTCGATCGTCTCACCGAATCCCGCCATATGTTCATCGACGCTGTTGTCGACGACTTCATAGACGAGGTGATGGAGGCCGTCCGCACCGGTGCTGCCGATGTACATCGCCGGACGCTTCCGCACGGCATCCAGGCCTTCCAGTACTTTGATTTGGTCCGCGCCGTAACTCTCGGATTTCGGTGTGGTCTCGTTCTCGTTACTGGCCATCAGTCTCCTAATTTCACAGGCATGGGGCGAGGGGCGAGAGGTAAGGGGGCTGGAGAAGTGTTTCCTCTAGCCTCGTGCCCCTGGCCCTAGGCCTCAAATCTTAATTGGCATCACGACGCACTTGAAGCCGGGACTGTCTGACTCCTGGATCAAACAGGGGCTCAGCGGATTGTCCATTTGCAGAGAAATCGTCTCTCCGTCCATGACTCCAAGCACATCCAACAAGTAGCGGGCATTGAACCCGGTGTTCAACGCTTCCCCCTCATACTGTGCCGCCAGCTCTTCGGTCGCTTCTCCAAAATCGGGATTGCTGGAGAACAGCGTCATCTGTCCGGAGACAAACGAGACCTTCACCGCATTCGCCTTATCGCGCGACAAGACGGAGACACGCCTGAGCGCACTTTCCAACTCGTTGCGGTTGACCCCGATCTTCCTGCCGCTCTCTTTTGGGACCACTTGCTGATAGTTCGGGTAGTTCCCCTCCATCAGCCGCGAGGTCAACAGCAGTCCGCTCTTCCGGAAAATCATGAGGTTTTTGGTGAACCCGATCAAGGGCTCGCCTTCGCCGCCTTCTTCCAGAAGACGCTGCATCTCATGCGCGGCTTTCTTCGGAATGATGGCTTTGATCTCTTGCGGAGCGCCCTTAGCCCCCGGCATGCCAACCTCCTGCTCAGCCACCGCCAACCGGTGTCCATCGGTGCCGACCAGACGCAAGATCGTTTTCTTTTCCGACGTGATGAGGGTCACCAACAGACCGTTGAGGATGTAGCGCGCGTCATTGTCTCCGGCCGCGAAGAGGGTCTTGCGAATCAACTCTAAAAAGCCGGCCCCGGCGAGGGGAATGAGCCCTTCCCGTTCGATCGTGGGCAACGCGGGATAGTCGGTGCTGGGGAGACCGACAATCTTAAATTGGCTCTTGCCGGCCTGAATCGTCGTCCAGTTATTGTCACCAGAGGTGATATCGATGTCACTGACGTTCAGCTCCTTGATGATCTCATAGAGCTTCCTGGCGGAGACCGTGACCCCTCCGGGCTTCTCGACGGTGGCCTTATAGAGCCCGCGCATGCCGATCTCGAGGTCGGTGGCGACGATCTCCACCCCCTCCTGCTTCGCCTCGATCAAAATGTTCGAGAGGATCGGCATCGTGTTGCGCTTCTCGACAACACCTTGGACCCGCTGGAGGCCCGTCAAGAGTTCTACTCGTCCCATACGTAGTTTCATAATCTCTTCTCCCTCACCCAACCGCTCATGCTCGTAGAATCTGTTCCTTCAAGCTGTCCAACGTGGCGCTCAATACACTGTCGAGGTCTTTGGCTTTAATGACCTGTTTGCAGGCATGAATGATCGTCGTATGGTCTTTGCCTCCGAACTGCCTCCCGATCTCGGGATAGGAGGAGTCCGTGAGTTCCCGACAGAGATACATGGCGATCTGCCTGGGATGGACCAACGTTTTACTCCGGCGACGGGATTTCAAGTCGGAGATCTTCACATGGAAGCGCGCGCCCACCGTTTCCTGAATATCGTCCATCGACACGATCTTTTTCTTGGTGCCGATCAGATCCCGGAGCACAGTCTTTGCCATCTCCAGCGTGATCGTTTGGCCGGTGAGCGACGCATAGGCGCCGAGGCGCACCAGCGAACCTTCCAGCTCGCGAATATTGCTTTTCATCGTGGTTGCGAGAAACTGGACGACATCTTCCGGCAACGAAACGCCGTCGTCCTCGGACTTTTTCCGCAAGATGGCGATGCGTGTCTCCACGTCCGGCGGCTGAAGATCCGCGATCAGGCCCCATTCAAAGCGCGACCGCAGCCGTTCTTCGATATCGGGCATGTCTTTCGGAAAACGGTCGCTCGAAAGGACCAGCTGCTTATGCGCTTCATAGAGGGCGTTGAACGTATGGAAGAATTCCTCCTGCGTCCGTTCCTTGCCCGCCAGGAATTGAATGTCGTCGATCATCAACATATCGATATGACGATACCGCTTCCGCAGATCCATCATCTTGTCGTATCGAATGGAGTTAATGACCTCGTTTGTAAACTGCTCAGTCGTCAAATAGGCAATGCGAAGATCGGTCCGCTCTGCCACATAATTTCCAATGGCATTCAAGAGGTGGGTTTTCCCCAACCCGGTCTCGCCATAGATAAACAACGGATTGTAGGCTTTGGCCGGCTGTTCGGCGACCGCCATACAAGCGGCATGGGCAAACTGGTTCCCCGCGCCCACGACGAAATTCTTGAATGTGTACTTGGGATTAAGCTGGATACCCCGCTTCGGCCTGGTCGCGGTACTTTGACGACTAGACGCCGGCGTAGTCCCGTTTTCAGGCAGTTTTGCCACCTGTTTATGAAAGATGGAGAAGGTGATCGCCGTTTCTTCCCCGCCTCGGGCAGCCGAGAGTGCCTCAGCCAGGAGGGGTCCGTAGTGCTGGCTTAACCAATCGCCAAAAAACTTATTGGGAACGCCAAGTTGCGCAGTTGAATCTTCAATGTGCTCGAGGTGAATCGGCGTAAACCAGGTATCGTACACCTGTTTTGGCACTTTCCCTTGAATACAAGCCAAGGCGTCTTGCCACACATTCACAAGAGTCATAGTTTCTGTATCATTCTTCATACACAGACTTATTCACACCTGTGGATAACCTGGTTCTTCGCAGTGTTTTCTTGCGCGGTTTCTATTTTTTCATCCCGCGGACGATTCCAGCCAAGATCTATCACTCAAGCCGACACAGGTTGCTGACTGTGCATCCAGGGGTTACTCAGAGTCAATCCCCAAGTCTCTCCACAAAGACCGCGTGCGAGAAAATCTAACGAATCAACAACTTGATCGCCGTCCACAATATCCACAGAGCCTACTCTTACTCCTCCTCCTACGACGAACTCTTATTACGACACACATAACTTCGGAGAAGAGTGCATAAACAACCTAGACCACAATGACATGTTCCGATGAGAAGATGCGCTCAATAAGATCGTCGTAGGTCATTGTCGGACATGAAGAACCGACAACTTCTTTCTCGACGGCCACAGCCACTCCCTTCACCGAAGAAGGAACTGTCGATATTGCCTGCTCGACGAACAGGATATCCATATCTGCATCGCCGGGGTGAAAGAGCGATGCAGGAATACCGACCGGCTGTTGTCGAAGAAGATAGAGCGTCATACCCATAGAACACCGAAATTCTCTAAAAAATGAGACTTCTATCAACGGTTTGAATCACCTGCCTAATTTCAACTGCCGTACGAGTCGTGACTGAAAAACTATCAGACCAGCTATCCATTGCCGTCCCTGACTCGACGATAAAGGGGACAGAGAGATGTTTAAACGAAGGAAGATACTTTTCAAGAATATCGACATCGATGATCTCGTCTGTATCTTCCCTCAGCAGCTTGGGGGCCTGCCCAAGGAGCACGACGGTCGTCTCATGATCCCCGGCACAGAGTCCCAACGCAATACGAAGGGCCTCAACAGGACGAGCGGTCACACAAGGATCTTCTGAAATGACGACAGCGATTCGTTTAGACATAAAACATCAACGGCAGTGAGAACCACCTGTTATGTAAACGCGAGAAAGCGATCGCACCCATCGATAATTCCGGACAACACGACTAACCCGGACAACGAGACCCTCGAATCGACCGAGGCTGTAGGTACGCCATGTTGCTGACAACCATAGGCGCAGACAGACATCTTCACACCGGCATCGATCAAGCCAATATAACGCTGATCGATCGCGCTCTTCACCCCTTCATCGATGAGATAGATATAGACCTCGACTCCCCGGCGTAAAGCTGCCTGAGCCAGTTGGACGACGGTCTCAACACTAGGATGGGAAGGGGCTGTGGATAACAAGAGACCCAGCTTGCGAGCCGCCATAGTAATCCACTAAAGAGATCAATACTATCAATTGCTTACGAATGAACTTCTGGGCGAGACTACGAGTTTTTCAACACAAAGTCAAGACTGAAAATGTGGATATCTATCCGGCGAGATTGCGGGACTTAAGGAGAGAGGCGAGCCCTGCGAGAGGGAGTTCCTCTTGCGCTTTTGTCTCGAGGTTACGGAGAATGACCGCACCGCGACTGGCTTCATCGTCGCCCAGAAGAATGGCATATCGGCACTTCGATCGATCCGCTTGGCGAAGGTGAGCTTTGAGGGTGGCGGCACGATAGTCACATTGGGCAGACAATCCAACTCGACGGAGTTCGTCCAGGAGCACCAGCCCCAGCTTGGTCCCTGCCTCACCGAAAGCCGCGACATAATAGAGCAGCTCATGTAACGAGGACGAGGCAGTCTCCGGAAGCATCAAGGAGACACGCTCAAGCCCGACCGCAAATCCAATGGCGGGAACAGAGGGACCGCCCAGCGTCTCCACCAATCCGTCGTAGCGGCCTCCGGCACCTACCGCGTTTTGAGCGCCCAAGTGGGTTGAGGTAATTTCAAAACTCGTCAAACAATAGTAGTCGAGCCCCCGCACCAAACGAGGATTCAACTGATAGGGGACGCCGATGGCTGTGAGACCGGCCAGGACCTGGTCGAAATGGGCTCGGGCCTCGGGAGAAAGATGTTCGGTAAGCTTGGGCGCCGATTCAGTTGCCACTCGACAGTCTGGAATCTTGCAGTCCAGCACCCGCAAGGGATTCGTCTCCATGCGGCGCCGGCAGTTGGCACAGAGGCTGGCTTCGTGCTGCGAGAGAAAAGCGAGCAAGATCGGTTTGTATGCGGCGCGGTCGCCGGTACCCCCAAGACTATTGATCTCCAGCGTCAGGTCCGGCAGGCCTAGATCCGAGAGCAGGCGCCAGAGTAGGGCAATCGCCTCGACATCGACGCGAGGATCCGCCGTGCCGAACGACTCTACCCCGAATTGATGGAACTGCCGGAGACGTCCCGCCTGCGGCCGCTCATGGCGGAACATCGGACCGATATAAAAATACTTTTGCGGAAGCGGCTCGGCCGCACGATTGTGTTCGATGAAGGCGCGGACCGTTCCGGCTGTGCCTTCAGGGCGCAGCGTCAGCGAAGTCCCGTCCCGGTCAGGAAAGGTATACATCTCTTTTTCGACGATGTCCGTAGCCGCGCCGATACTGCGGGCAAAGAGCGCCGTGAGTTCGAAGATGGGGATCCGGATCTCTTGATATCCGTAGGCCAGCGCCCAACGCCGCGCGGCATCTTCGATGAAACGCCACCGGGGAGTTTCCTCGGGAAGGATATCTTTAACGCCTTTAATGCCCTTGATCGTATCCATAGTCAGTGACCGTCTAGCAGGATGCTGAAAAAGTCCGCCAGCTTCATTCTCGCCTCGAAAGCATCCTCAACGTAGCCAGGGGCTACGCCTCCGGTGCTTCCATTGGCTGTGGCCTTGCTGACGGCCATTTTGAGCATCCTGAGTAATATTTTCCTGTTGCCATCAGCAGTTTATCCGCAGACCTCTAGAAAGATTCGGGACTATAACGGCGGGTAGCAGGCAAGTCAACGCAGGCCAAAGAGGGTCGTTCGTCGACCGTGAAGCGTCGTTCGCAAGACCAGATATGTTGTCGCTCCACGACTGCCGTCGCGCCTTCTTGCACCGACTGCCGCGCGGGCGTATAGTTCGCGGCCTATGTGTGTGTCAGGGAACGTCTCATGAGTATCGATCAACCGACCCGTCGAGTCATCGCGCTGGCGCCCATGCCGCCCGAGAAATCCGCCTATGCGCTGGCCCGTTATAGCCGCTCGCCCGACTCGATCGAGGACAGCCTCCGTTGGGTGCATGGCCATTCCTCTGAGAAGTTCTGGGACCAGTTCTATTTCGACTATGGCCATGCCTCGATCGCCGATCTCGGTCATGTCATCATCTGCTTCGAGGACATCTCCGAACTCGCCGCGATCCGGCTCGAAGACGAGCCCCTGTGGGACGGCCAGGCAAAATCCAGCCGCTATCAGAACTTTGCGTCCGGCGGATGGTACGTGCCTGATTCCATTCGAGGGTCCGAGACCGAGGGCACCTACCATGGCNNGTCGCAACTCCCGGAATTGCGTTCGATCGGAGACGAACTCAAGGATGCCTGTCAGCGGTCCCCTGTGAATGTCTGGGGCGAATTATCCGGCCAGACCGGCGCACAGGAACCGCTGGCGCCGACGCTCGCGCGCCATGCCAAGGCGAACGACTATCAGGCCTCCGTTTATCTCGACCTTGCCCGTTATGCGAAAGAGGCACTCCAAGGAACCGGATTGGATCAACCGGCCTCCTGGGGCGCGCAGGAGCCGGTCGAACTCGTCGAGTCCCACGATCCCCTGGACGAAATCGTCACCACCTTGCTCTACCGTGTTTCGCATGCCCCCTATCGGAGCATTCTCGCGGTCGTCCGTAGCTGGACCGAAAAGCAGAAACAGGAAACGATCGACGTGGCGATGAGTGCACGAGGGCCCTACGACGAACTCATCAAAGAATTCCGCAGCGGCTACGCCTTCACGTTCGACGTACTCATGGACATCGGCGGCTGGCGCGACATGCACCGGCACCGGCGCTGTCAGCAGATCCAGCAGAACTTCACGACCATGCATGGCTATGAAGTCCCCCCGCCGCTCGTGCAAGCGGGGCTGGACCAGGAATATCGCCAGGCCATGGATGCGGTCCGTTCGGACATCGAGCAGCTCAAGAAAACCAGCGCGGAGGGATCGCTCTACGCCACCCCGTTCGGCTTCAAGGTGCGGTGCCTCTTCAAGATGGACTATGCCGAAGCCGAATACATCGCGAAACTCCGATCCGGCGTGAAGGGTCACTGGTCGTACCGGACCATCGCCTGGCTGATGAAACAAAAAATCGCGGCGCGGTATCCCGCACTCGGGGATCGCATCCAGGCCACTTCGCCGGACATTGAAGACACCCTCACCAGATAACGCAGACGATCGACCCCGATGACCGACTACCAAGCATCATGTGAAACGACCCTGTTGGAAGGCCAATGGGATCAGGCCCTGTCCGCCGCATTGGCCTGGGCGCGCCATTCCGCTACCGACACAGCGCGGGACCCGCGACCCCATTTCGCCTTGAACGTCATCTATCTATTACGCGGGGAGTTTGCCGAAGCCTGGAATACCCATTCGAAGTGCCTACAAGAATTGGAAGACATTGCCCTGGTCAAAACATGGATCGAAGGATTTGTCGCGCGCCAGCCGGAACAGGCCAACGCCCATCTCGTGATGGGCCTGTTTCTGGCCCAGTCAGGCCAATCCGAACAGTCGATCGCCTCCTACAAGGAATCGATCAAGCTTGCGCCACAGTCCGCCTACCCGCATTATTTTGTCGCGCAGATTCATGAGCGGGCCGACCACCTCGAAATGGCCATCAAAGAATATCGCGAAGCAGTCCGGCTGGACCCTTCCTATGCGCCGGCGCGCACCAACCTGGGCGTGGCTTATCAAGAGCAGGGCCGGTTGGAGATGGCGATCCCCCAATATCGCGAAGTGATCAAGCTCCATCCTAACGACTCGGTGGCCCATGCCAACCTCGCCTGCGCGCTCGCCGAGCAGGGCAAGTTCGAGCCGGCCTTACAGTCGTACAAAGAAGCCTTGCGCCTGAACCCCAAAGACGCAGCCGTGCATTTCGCGCTGGGCAACCATTACGAAACGAAGGGCCGTCTGGATCTGGCACTCAAAGAATACGACGCGGCCCTCGTTGCCGATCCGAACTTCGGTCCGGCCCATTCGGCGCTCGGCTGGATGGCGCTGGGCAGACAACATATGCAAGCCGCCTACGAATCCTTCAATCGCGCCCTCAAATCCAACGACCAAGACCCCCGGGCCTACCACGGCATCGCCGAATACTATTCCCAAAAGGGAAAACGCGAGAGCGCGCTGGACAACTTCGCCAAGGCGCTCAAATTCTACAAAGATCCTGAACGTAAAAACGCGATACTGAATCAACTATTCCAAGAAGGCCAAATGGCGGATTAGCAGGCTGCTGAAAAACGCCGCCAGCTGCGTTCTCGCATCGTTCAGATCCTCAACGTACCCCAGAGGGTACGCCTCCGGTCTTCACTCGTTGCGGCCTTGCTGAACGGCCTTTTTGAGCAGCCTGCGGGACTGCTCTCTTCTTGCCCCGCTTTCACATAACTCACAAAGGCCCCACGATGAGGTGGTGCTCGCTCAATGCGCGCGGTTGAACGAAGAGATGGCGGACCCTTTTGATGTGTGGGGGAGCCTAAGGATGGAATGAGGGGAAAAGGCTCTGCTATGCGACCGTTTTATGACCGAACCTTTCTAATAGCGTTAGATTGCTCCTGACCCTAGCGTTGGATGAGCCCGTTTTACGTTCTTGGCCCTTCCGCCTCCATGTTGCGCATTCCCCGTAGCATACCTAGAATTGCCTAAGATTTAGATAAGACAACGAGTCTCGCACCCTAAGCCTATGGTTGATTCTGAAAAAACATTTGATGGAAACGTAGAGTTGATCAAGCGGCTCTACCGTAAGTATTCTGCCGAGGAGTTGGTAGCGGCGCTCTTTGTATCCAATCTATGGCTCCCAAACATCGCTAGCCCTGCAAAGCATACGCTGTTTGCAATGACGCTTTCTTCCATGAAGCCGGAGGAATTTCAAAAGACCTCGGCCATGAAGGATTACGGCGACTTCCGGCTATTTTTGGAAGCGCTCTACAAACTCTCCCCAAATTTTATGATGCTGGAAGACTATGTTCCAAAGTTGGATTGGGGTGAGATTCGGTTTCCATTTGGAACGAAGAAGTACCGCATTTTCTATGGAGGCGACCTTGAAAATGCGTATGACTTTCTGACGCTGTTCGAGATTATCTATAGTCCGTTTGATAGACGAATGAAAGAACTGGCTGGGCGCTCTCCCCTAGACGAACTCAGGCGCGTCCTGATGCTCCAAGATGCGATCATCGGAGGCATTTCGTCGCAGCTGTCTCGGGATAGTCTTGAAATCTCTCCCGGGGACTTGAACATTCCCTCCGAAGTGTTTTGGAAAGATGCAATTCGTACTTATGAAATGCTCGATGTGAATCAGATTGTAGGAGCGAGTCTGCTTCGAGAATTCAGCGTAACGCTCGGAGGATTGCCACTTGCGATGCTATCGAAGGACAAGGTTGCAGAAGCAGTCTCCGATAGCCAGACGTTTCCGAGTGTGTTTATCGAGCACGAGGGCCGTCATTTTCCGATTCTCCCGCGACGGATGTCCGGGGTCTTGTTTGATGCATGGGGTGGATTGCTGAAACGGCATCAGGACGCTCTTCAGAGAGTGGACAGACCACTTGAGTTGGAAGTTGCGGGCGGCTTCCACCGCTTTGTAAAGGAGCGGTTTTCAAAAGATGACGCACTGTTTTTCGTATCCGCCTGCGATGGCGATAAGAAATCCCATGAGATCGTATTCCCGGCCGCGATCAAGTCCAAAGACAAGCTCATTTTCTTTTATATCCTCCCTCCGGCGACGGACGGAGAGGTGCTTTCCAGAAAGCTGGCCGAGGTGTCTCCGAAGCTCAAGGAGGCGGTTCGCCTTCTCCAAGTTTTTCCGCTCCAATTAATTCTTCATCTTGAGAGTAAGCGTGCTGAATTCCGTTCGGGCGCGTTGACGCCCATGATTTTCATTGTGGTTCCCCAGACCTCGACGGGCCCTTGTCGCATTCGAATTGAGGAAGAACTACCCGGAATGGTGGAATTCATGGATTCGGTTCTCGCCATGCTTGACGAGATATATGAAGTCGAACAGCTCTCCGATTTTCTCGACTATCTGAAAATGATGGATACGTCCTTCATGGCGCCGATGACTTCGCTAATGGACAAATTTGCCTCGTTTCAGGATTCGCACGGCGTCTTGATCGGTGGCGCATCCGAGCCCGATATGGTGATGCTCGATCCACATTGGGGTAGCAGGTACCGCTTTCAGTCGTTAGCAAAATTCTGGAGTGTCTACCCAGAACGAGATTTGTTCGGTCACCCTCGAAGTTGGCAGGTACACGAAGAAGGTCTACACCGCATCCGCTTGGCAGCACGCTCCTTCTTTGGATCGGTGTTGTATTGTCAGATTGGTAAGGCTCATGTCTTTGTTACTTGCCCTTTCCATGTGATGTCACATGAGCAGGCGCGAGTCGCCAATTTCCTCGCTGAATGCGTCGAAGACAATCTTTATCAATATCGCGACGTGGTTGGAACACACCGGGTTTTTGAAAACAGCAGTGATCTGACTGTTCAGATCTTCCCACATTCTCTCGTGACCACTAATCCAACTTTCAAGCACTTACACCATCTAGTTCCGGGAACGAAACTTTGGTGCTCTGATTCAGCCTATACGGAAGAACGTTCAGTCGGGGTGCGAATTGTTTTCAATGCGGAGGCTGTCCAAGAAGCATTTCTGAAAGTACAAGACCGATCAATGGAAGCGGCGCTACTTCTTGAAATCGTGCAGCAACTTGACTCGTTGCACCCCGACAAAGCGAACGCAGTTATAGTGGGGGACATCGAGAGAGGGAAAGGGGGCAAGCCTCGCTTCAAGTTCGGTATGACCGAGAAGCTAGCGTCCTTTCCGGAATTCGTAAAGCCCTGCCTTCCCATTGATCGAGACTTCAAGCTCGCGAAAAAACGGGTGGCAGAGCTTGCAAAGCAGGAAGGGCTATCGGAGGGAAAGTACAATCTGGCGGCTGCAAAAGAAAAGCTAAGGGCATTGCGAAAGGCAATGATAGTGGAGATCAACACAGCGGTGGCGGGGTTTGACTTCTTCCGTTCAATTCCGTTCCTGCTCGGGTGGGCGGATGCACTTGCTGACAAGCGTGAGCGTGAGAGGATGATGATTGAGCACTCGCTCGAACATGAAGTGGACTATAGTCGGAACGAGAAATATTCAGAAAATGAGAAAAAGTTCACTCTGCCGCACCGTAACTACCGCTATCTGATCGAGAAATTTGTTCAGCTCAGGCCAAGTGGCAAGAGTGCAATTACAGAAGAGGCTGCTCGGTTCCTACTTGCCTTTATCGATTGGTTTTTCGTGATTGCAGGGGCTAGTGACGCAATCCACTACGATATTAGCCCGACGGGTTTGAATATCGACCACGATTTCATGGTCGATGTTGAATATGCCGATGATATGAAGACCCGGCAGGGTCAATTTGCCAGCGAAGATGCCCAACTGCGGCTCGGTTTGATCGGCAATTCTAGAGATAAGGTCGAACATCCTAAATCTCCTGCAGAACAGATGACGGCGCTGGACGATCCGTTCCGAGCCGACTACGGATTCAAATTTACAAATCTCGTCAGTCTGCTTATTGTGCTGGCGTATTGGCCGGAGCAGCACGAAGGGGCCGTGGAAGCTGCTAGTTATTCGGCGACGCAGGATGAAATCGCAGGCGCTTCGCAGAAAGCGATTACGTCCTTGGAGGCCGTGGAGATCGGTCTAATTCTCGACTTCTTGACCCTCAAGCCTGATGAGTTACTGCGGATCATTGGAGATGATCAGCCGTGTGACGACTTGCCCGTGTGGGAGCACAATAAACGATCCGCTCGCTACACCATACGGCCGCTGATAAAGATTGAGAGCACGTATTACTGGGGTCCCTATGCAGTGCGCGGCGCCGGAATCATCTGGTCGGGCTCACCGGCTGCAGGCACGTTGCCGGTGGATATCGGAGGGCTCCGCATAGACGAGCTCTTAGAACAGTGGAAACAACTCCTTGACGTTCAGGTGGAGTTGCGCGCCGCCGAGGTCGTGAAGCGCTTCACTCCCCACGTAACGCCTAGCGCGAAGCTGCATCGACTAGATCGAGCTGGCAAACACCCGGAAGACTTGGGAGATTACGATGTGCTCGCATACTGTCCGAAAGCACATGTTGTGCTTAACATCGAATGCAAAAATATGCTTCCAGTTTTTTGCATGAAGGACGCGCGACGGTTACGAGAAACAATTTTTGGCGTGCCGGGAAAAGACGAAGGGCATTTCCGACAGATCGAGAAACGACAGCAATATCTTCTAGGCCACTGGGCCGCAATCGCCAAGGCGCTGAAGTGGCCGCTTTCGGCAGCCGAACCTCCTATGATCCACTCCCTATATGTAACCCCGATAACCTACTGGTGGACGCGACATTCCTTCGAGTCGAAATGTTGTCGAAATTCATACAAGATCTGGGAGCTTGAAAGTGACCTGGCAGGTCAGTAATTAAATATTGATTGAATGTGCGCTGCCCCACTTAATTTGTGGACAGTTGTTGAATATTGCTAACGGCCTGGTGCGCTTCCTCGTTCCTCTGGTGGGAGATCTTAAGTTGTTTTCAGCGGCGATGGGTCTTGAATAAATTCAGCGAGTCTCCACTGGCTTAGCTGCAGTCCACATTTTAAGCGGGGCAGTAGATGAGCTGGAGTAGGGTCGTGAAAACGCTTTCCTGAACCGCTGCTCCTACGACTAAACCTGTCCATCAACCTTCTGATTTAAGGACACAGGGCGGCTGGTCTTGGCAGGCTGGAATTTCGGGAGTTTTGGGGCCGGTGCCCTTGCAGGTTTTGTGGGCGAATGAACTCGACGGTTCTCTTCTCAGCCATGATCCGAATCAGCCAGTCCAAGACAAAAAGATAGCATCTGAGGTTCCAGAGGCTGCTCAAAATCTCCGCCAGCGAGGCCGCAGGAAGCGGGGCGACTGAGGCGTACCCTTGCGGTACGTCGCAGGTTGGCACATACGCGAAGCGGGAGGGAATTTTCAGCATCCGATTAGCCATGCAATAGCATATTTGCTATAATCACAATAATGAACTGGCGCGTCTCTTTTTACAGCGCAGAGCTTCAGGAGGAGATACTTGGGCTTCCCGCGGGTTTTGTCGCCCGTTTCCTGCGGTATGCCGAGCGCATGGAGATGTATGGCCCGGATCTCGGAATGCCCCATACCCGTGCGATGGGCGACGGTTTGTTCGAGCTTAGACTCAAGGCTGTGGAAGGCATTGCCCGAGTGTTCTACTGTACGTTGGTTGGCCGCAGGGTCGTTATGCTTCATCAGTTCGTCAAGAAATCCGAGAAGACTCCTCTGAACGAGCTGAAGCTCGGACGGAAGAGAATGAAAGAGGTGCAAGATGAAAAGCACACTTAAGGACTTTAAGGCTCGTGCACTTGCTCGCTCGGATGTGCGTCGCGAATACGAAGGACTCAAGGAAGAATTCGAGATTCTCGACGAGATATTGAAGGCGCGGGCCGAAGCAGGACTTACTCAGGCTGAGCTTGCGGCTCGAATCGGAACCACGCAATCCGTGGTAGCCCGTCTGGAAACAGCAATGGGGAAGCATTCTCCTTCCATCGGAACATTGAAGCGCTATGCCTCTGCGCTGGGGTATCGACTTCAAGTCCGCTTAGTGAAAGAGGAAGATGTTATCGCGCTTAAACAGATGGCGCATGCGGTGCCGGTCAGTGCCGATACTTTGCTGGCGCGGGCGCGAGCCCTTCGGCGAACCACCAAAGGCGCTCGAGTGACGGGTCGACGACTCAAGGCACTCAAGGGGAGACCCAGGGGGCTGCCGAAGGCGAATGTGCGAGCGAAGTAAAAGTGCGGTGAATTCAACGGGAACGTCTTTTTTGAGATTCCATAGGCTACCCAAAACTTCTTTCAACGAGGCCGCAGGCGTATCCTCTGGGTACGTTGAGGATTTTTCGAGACGAGAACGAAGCTGGGTGCCTGTTTCAGCAGCCGATTAGGGGAGGCCGAGCGAGCGCATGAACGTTTCCACCGTTGCGGTATAGTCGCTGGGCAGACCCAACTGTTTGGTGATCTCGCTGTGTGTTATATCCACTGGCAGGACGACGGCTTTTTCTCGTCTTTACCGCCCGCAAGCGGAGGATTTGCGTCATATCGGCGAGGGACATGAGTGTGAAGGAACGGAGGACGTACGATGAGCAAGTTAAAACCAAAACCGACGTTCAAGAGTGAAGCGCAGGAAGTCGCCTTCTGGGCCTCGCATGACTCAACGGAGTATATCGACTACCCCAAGAGTCGCCGGATGATCTTTCCGAAGCTCAAGCCATCGACGGAGACCATTTCACTCCGGCTGCCAAAATCTCTTCTGGATCAAATCAAGACGTTGGCCAATAAGCGAGATGTCCCCTATCAGACGCTCCTGAAACTCTTCGTGCTCGAACGAGTGCAAGCGGAGCTGCATCTCAAGACCGCTAAGGCGTCATAGGGGGCAGTACGGAATGGGCCGCCTGGTCGTTCTCCTACTCGCGGAACAAGCGCTTCAGAAGGGGACGGAGTCTGTTGTCGGGTGGACGGATGACTGAGAACGATGCTGGAGGGAATTTTCAGCAGTCGACTACGGGAGGCCGAGTGAGTGCATGAACCCTTCGACCGTCGTGGTGTAGTCGCTGGGCAGACCCAGCTCTTTGTTCAGCTCGCCATGCTTCATATCTACCGGCAGCACAGTGACCTTCCCACCTAGTTCGGTTGCCTTGGACGCAAACGTTTGTGTTGGCGGACAGGCATCGTTGCGCTTGGTCGAGCAGACCAGAAGCATCGGCGCCGGGGCCACAGTCAGCCGATGGTAGGGCGAGGCTTGAGTCCAGAACGTTCGGTCTTTTCCGAAGACGCGATCATAAAAACCTTTGTGCTTGCTCTGCATGATCTCGACGAGGTTCAAGGCGGCGCTGTCGAGTACGATGGTGCCGAGCCAGGCTGTCCCGCCTTTGCTGGTCACGATGCGAGGGTCTGCTGCGAGCAGGGAGACCAAATGCGCTCCGGCGGAATGTCCCAATAACAATACCCTGGCTGGGTCGCCTCCCCAGAAGGGAGCCTTGGCCTGCACGAAAGCCAGCGCGCGCGCGATGTCGTCGGCCTGTTCGAGCGGGTTAGGCCGTCGGGACATGCGGTAGTTCGACGACACAATGATATAGCCTTTGGGCAACCAATGAGCGACCTTGTTCGAGACGAAGCCCGACGCCGCTTTGTCACCGATCATCCAGGCACCCCCATGCACCATGAAGATGATCGGTGCCGCCTTGGCCTGGGCGGGGAGATACACATCCAGACGTTGTTGAGGATCGGTGCCGTAGGAGAGGTCGCGCTCAAGCCGCGCGTTCGACGGGAGGCGCGTTCCAGTCGCCGATTGCTCGCCAAGGTCTAGCTCGCCGGTATCCTCGGCCTGTGCAGCAGCGCGCCGGCTTTCGAGCCGCTCCTCGATCCTGTCACGAAGCGGGCCGCCGAATGCCGAGGGGAATTGCCCCAGCAATCCCACTAGCAACAGAGTCAAAAATAGAAAATGTTTCATCATCAGTTTCCGGCTCACTCACCGGCGCGCATCATGCCCTGTTCGCATCCTGGCATCAAGGTATGCCGGTGCCTGGTGTTGCGTCCTATCCGTAGTGGGGATAGAGTAGTGCGCATCATTCACCAGCGGGTTCCCATTGATCGCAACAAGAGGAGGCATCATGAAGACAGTGTATGTCGCGCTGCTGATTGGAATGTTGTCGGGCTGTGCCACGACCCCTTCGGGGCGTTGGGAGCAGACCGGGCGAACCGAGCAGGAAACCCAGGACGATTTTGCCCATTGTGAGCAAGTGGCCTATTTGGATTCGCAACGCAACAAAACCGATGAGCCCTTCAAGGGACCGATCATCGAAAAGAACTGTATGCAACGGCTGGGTTACACCTACATCAATAATCCGAAGTAAGTCTGGTTGCCTGCCCCCTATCTCAGGACATCCATGTGGACGCCTATAGGCCTGCATGGTAGGATTTAGCTCGTAAGAGGTGTGACCATGGCAACAGCGGCGAAACGACAACTGGCCCTTCCTGCAGCGCTCTCGAAAGAACTGGATGCGCTCGCTCGGCGTGAGGGGAAGAGTACGGTCGCGGTCTTGCAAGATCTCGTCTCAGAGAACAAACACAAACGGCTTGAACAGGAGTTCCGGGCCATCCAAGGCTATTGGAGTAAAAAGGCGAAAGCCAAAGGCGTTCTCATGTCCCGTGATCTCCTGAGGTATCTCGCGAAACCGTGATTCTGATAAGGAGCTTCTGATGGCGACCTTGAGCATCAAGAATATCCCAGATCCCCTGCTTAAACGATTGAAGCGCCAAGCCGCCGCACATCACAGAAGTCTAAATCTTGAGATTATTGCTTATCTTGAGCAGGTGACGCACAGCGTGCCGGTCGATGCCAATGCTTTGCTGGCACGCGCGCGCGCCCTTCGACGAACCACCAAAGGCATTCGAGTGACCGATCGACGACTCAATGCTTAAGGGGAGGCCCAGGGGTCTGTCGAAGACGAGAGCGAAATAATGCGCAGGTAAGTTCAACGGTGAACGTTTTTTTGAGATTCCGGAGGCGGCTCAAAATTTCCACCAGCAAGGCCGCAAAGAATAATCGGTTAGTTTGCGGTTGCTCAAACAGGTGGTCAACGAGGCCGCAGGCGAGAAAACACCGGAGGCGTACCCTCTGGGGTACGTTGAGGATTTTTCGAGACGAGAACGAAGTTGGGCGCCTGTTTCAGCAACCGATTACAATTCGCGGATGGCGCCTTGAAGAACGGTGATCTGCGTCACCGGATCCCCGGAGGATTTGAGCTCTGTGCGGATTTGATGTTTGAGGTAAGAGGAGTAGCCGACACGGTCGACCAAGAGGTCGAGGAACCGTTCGACGGGGAGGAGGCTCTGGGCCTTGAGTTCTTCCACGGTCTCGTCGCTGACCGGGATGTAGCTGCTCCCCATGTGGAACACCACATTGTAGTAACGATTTGTCCCGATCCGCTCGAACCGTAAACCCTTCATCCCATACTCCTCTTCACCGGCGTGAGGGGGCTCATTTTAGACAAACAGACCCTGGAAGACAAGGGCGTGACTGACCGGCCGAGTCTGTACTTCCGGCCGGTTTTTGGAGGAGGATCGGCTCTATTCGGCTTCGCTCCGGACTCGTGGCGCTACTTTTTCGGGGCTTTCCCGAAATATTCCTGCCGGCTGACCGCCACGTCGGTGACGAACATGACCCCGGAATGCCGATCGAACAGCGGCCGCAGGCCTGCCAGGATGGGCTCCACTTTTTCTTCCGGGACGACCGTCATGATCATCTCGAGGCTTTCCTGCTCGCTGAACATGAAGTGGGCTTCGCGCACACCATGATGTCCTTTGCCCGACACATTGCCGATGATCGTGTAGCCGGTTGCGTTGACACGGTCCAGCAACTCCGTCACAAACGGCCGGTGTTCCCCCGCCACGATCACTCGGATCTCTTTCATCGGATGCAATGTCAACGTGCCCATCTATGCACTCCCTCCTTATCTGTGCCCACGTGAGAATGTCCGCTCGTTACAGAGTCCCGTCGATTCGAACCCATTCGCCCGTGGGGCGATAGCGATACCATTCCTGGTCATCCGGGTCGAGGGCGACGAGGTGTACCCACTCGTTGTGATAAAAATGCCGCAAGACTTCGTGTCGCTTGACCAGCTTGTCGATGCGCCCGCGTGGCGCCTCCACGATGGTGAGCAACCGCATCGGTTCGTGGTAGGGCACATCCCCGTTCATCACGGTCTGTCTGGCCAACCCCAATCGGAGGTCGCTCCAGGGGCCCGACATGATCCCGATCCGCCCCACGACGTTATGGTAGATCTTGCTGCCGCTGCCGTACACGTCGTTGTCCACGGCAGAAAAATAATGCTCCATGTTGATCCATTGCGCCACGACTTGCGGTCCGGTCATCAACACTTCGAGAAGACGGCTGCTCGGATCCTGGCGCGCATCGTAGGACTGCAGAAAGACCCGTCCTTCGAGGTTGAGTCCCTTGGTCAACTCCCGTCGTCCTATGACAAAGGCAGTATTGCTCGAGAGGCCCCACTCCGGCCGGACCTGGCTCCAGTCCACGCTCCGTTTCCGCACGTGCGATTCCGCCGCACGCTCGTCTAATGGCTGCTGAATCTCAGGGAAGCGCGTACACCGTTCCTGACTCGTCAGGATGGAGGCCTCCTTGAGATCTTCCTGCAACCGCGCCAGGTCGGCGCGATGGGTGGGGGGCACATCTTCCAGATCGAAGAGCTGGACCTCGTCGGTCGTCGTATCCATTTGACCGGCCAGAAAGTGGGTGTCGGGTGGAATCACCAGTTTGTTTTTGGCCAGCCGCTCCCGCACTTTTTGGTTGTTCGCCATCATCGCGAGGACGCGGGCATTCGGTTTTCCTTCATTCCCGCCGCAGGCGCCGCAATCCAGGGCCGATTCATAGGGATTGTTCTCGGACGTGCTTCCGTGCGCGCAGATCAAGACCAGCCGGGCCAGGTTCTGCGTGAGTCCCATCATCCGGAGCGCCGTGTCGACCGTGAGGGTCTGTTCGTCGAGCGTGAATCCGGTGCGGGTGATCCGTTCTTTCTGGCGAGAGGCCGCACGTGCGGTGAGGTCGTATTGGCGCCGCAAGATGTCGACGAGGGGACGCAGGGTGTCGGTCGAAAGCCCGGCCAGTTGTGCCGGTTCCATCAGGGACGGGTCGAGTTCCGCCTGGCCGTTCAGCGCTTGTTGACGCAGGGCTTCGACAAGCGCCGGGGTGATGCGCGAGCTGCGCAATCCCGCCTGCTCGTGCAGCACTTTTCTGACGATGGCATGGTGTTCGGCCGCCAGCATCTCTGCGGTCTCGGCCGGGGCCATCTTGTCGACGGTCAATGTCGTCGCGATGGTCGGCACAAACAGGCGCCGCAACCAGGAGGTCCAGCGTTGATAGAGCGATGGCAAGAGGGTCTTGCCGAAGATCGGGAGGCTGTAGAACCAGCCCAGCGACTCCACCATGACATAGGGGGTCACGACGTTTTCTTTCAAATCGTGCAGCAGCGTATGGCCGGCATGGACCCACTTGGTGCGGGCTTTATGTTTCGACACTTTATGATCGAGATAACTCCGGGGAATTTCGCGCACCTCGTTTTTCGCGCGCATGATCACGGGGAACTGCTCGGTGTCGTGCTCCTTCCCCCACGCGCGATAACGAATGAAGGCCGCGAAGAATCCGGCAAATCCATAGGTCTCGTGCGGACCGGTGGATTCCAAATGCCGGCGAAACGGTTCGGAGCGCACATCGATACAATAGACGGATTGCGAATAGGGCCGGTTCGTGCCAGGCTGATCCGCTGGCACAGTTCGCTGCTGTGCCGCGGTCCGCAACTGGGCGAGCAGACGCTGCTGGTAGGCGGTTTCCAAGGCCTTGAGCCAGACCGGGCCATGGTCTGATTCGGGAAAGGCCTCCATCCAATCGAAGAGTTGCTTCAGCGTGGCGTGCGGCGTCTCGGCCAATATCGCCGGATCCAATCCCAAGGAACGAGCCAGCGCCACGAGCCGCTTGGCGGCGCCGCGGCGTGCGGCAATTTCCTGTCGTGGGACCACGTCCGTTCCGTACCGCTCGATCACGCGGTCCCACCCGTTTCCCTTGTGATGCCGGAGACGATCCACTTCTTCCGCATACAGCGCGGGCAACCGCCCGGCGACCCGCTGTCTCCTCAAATAGTATTCGTCGGGGTGCTCGCGCATGTAGGCGACGACGGCGTCGTAGCGCCCTTCGATGCCGAGCTCTTCGCGGCAGGCTTTCTGAACCAGCTCGCTGGCGTACCAGAGGCGGATTGCGAGAAATTTCACGAGACCGACCGGATAGGCCTTCTGCCAGGGATAATCGCGCTCTTCCGCGCGCCACTTGATGAAGCCAGCCCAGCCGGGCAGCGCGGTCAACTGCAGCGACAAGTAATCCTGGCGTAGGTCCGAGGGAATGCCGAGCGCGTCCAGGCTCTGTAGCAACGCATCTTCTGGATAGTCGGGCAGGCGGGAGATCTTTCCTCTGCTGTCGGGGATTCCGACGGGAGACCATTCCTGTGCCGCCAGCTCTTTCCAGGCATGGTACAGCCCCTTTTCCCGTTCCGGCATAGACCAGGTCGCATGACCTTCATCCAGGAACGCCTCACACCACTTGATCATCTGATCGTTGATCTCTCGGACGATCTGTGTCCCGAAGGTGTCGTCGCACCAATGTGACAGCGTCAGCCATCGGCCCAGCGCGGCCTGGTCGCCTTCTACGATGAGCTGAATTCGTTTGCGGAGATCGGGGAAGGCCCATTCGGTGGACAGACTGGCTGCGACGACGTCGATCACGTCTTTTGCGGGGTCGTGCAGTTGATCGTCGAGCGGCTCTGTCACCGGGGCGCAGAGTCCCTCCGTGAGACAGGTCCGCAGCACGTCGCCGTGCGTGATCCGGCGAGGGCCGATCGTGACCGACTGATCCAGGACGAGGGGCTTTAAGGTGGCGTCGAGATGGGCCGCCTCTATCCGGCCCGTCTTCAGATACTCGCGATAGAGCGTGCCGGGGAGATAACTATTTCCTCCCATGAATTGCTTGCCGCGCCGGGCCGTCTCTTCAAAGGGGAGATACTCGAGGCTATGGAGCGGATTGTGGTGGACGAAGGTCCGCATCGGCCAGTATTGCGCAATCACTTCGCCGGCGAGTTGGACCACGCCGCGCAGCTCCATCCGTTTGGATTCGATGTCGATCGACGGGTTTATCTGTTCCATGCGTACGATCCTGAGTTGGCGCCGGTTGTGGCGGTCGTCCGGTCCGGTCCGAAGAGGCTGATCGGGGCCACGCCCAGTGCGAGCAGGGTTAAGATGACGATCACCAGCGACACCAGCTCGGTTTGAAGGAGATCGGCATATCGCAAGTCCGAGCGGCGAGTGCCGAACAGGAGCCTCTGTACCAGATCCAGGATGTACCAGGACGACGCGAGCCAGGCAGAGACCAGCACAATGATGCCGGTCGAAAAAGCGGCGGTCGACGACAGCAGTAGACCCATGAAGCCCGCGAAGACGCCGAACGGCGGCAGACCCATGGCTGCCAGAGCCAGCAGAGAGAGCAGCACGGCATACTGGGGCATGGTGGAGGCCAATCCACTGATGGCCTGCGGGTCCACGTCGTCTCCGTAGCGAGTGCGGATAATTTGCCAGGCTACCAGGAGCCCGCACATCACGAGACCGACGGCGCCGACGAAGAGCGCGGCGCGTGGCGTGGCCGATCGTGTAGTCACCACACACCACCAGAGCATCGAAAAGAACGACAGGCTGCTGTAGGCCAGCAGGAGGCGAACGCGCGACTGTGCCAGCGCCTTGATCGCGCCATAGGCGGTGCCGGCCAGGGCGAGGATGCTCATGGCCCACACGACGGAATCCGGCAAGGTTGCCGCGAGCGGGGCCAGACTATGCAGGCCGAGCGCCGGAAAGAGCAGCACCATGAACGACGGCAAATTTCCGGGTAACCGGGTCAGCGCAGTGAGATGTCCATCGTGAAACGGCACGACGGGTAAGAGAATCGTACAGGCCAGCAACGCCGCTATCGAAGACAGCGGCGGGGCGGCGACCAGCGTCAGCAACAGGCAGAGCGCGCCGAGCGTGTAGGCCCCGAGGCCCCACCAGGAGATGGGCCAGAGGGGCGTGTGATGTCGATAGAGCAACACGATGACGAAGCCATGGATGGCCATCAGGAACAGTGTGCCGACGACGGGCTGACTGGTCAGCGCGCCGAGTCCCAGGCCCAGAAATATCAGGGTCAGGATCCAGGATGCGCGATGATCTTTATGATGCGGTTGGCCCAGGAGCGACACCCCGGCGGTGAGTGGTAGCAAAAAAAGAAGGAGCAGGCCTTCCGGCGGAGCCGTCAGATATCCGGCGAATCCCACGGCGCAAGCCAGACTGACGGCGCAGACGCCGACCGACCAGGTCATGAGCCGGTGGGGGTGTCTCCAGAGTGCCGGGGTCAATGCCGCGCCCAGCAAGGGAACGCCTGCGACAACCCAGGGGATGACGGTGGCGTCGATCATCGTGACCACCCGCGTTCGCGTTTGTCGAAGCGATGGACGATGCGCATGACCGTCCGTCCAAGCAGTTGATAGAGTTCGTCGGCGTACAAGCGGTTCATGAAGAGGACATACAATCCGTTTCGTCCACCCGCGATCCAGCGTGAAACCCACTTCGGCAGCCAGATCGTCCGGCCGTGAGCCTGCATGTAGAGATAACACCAGCTGAGGACGGTCATGATCGTGGCCATGAGGACGATGCCATCGAACATCCAGTTGGGAAGATCCGCGGCTTGGAAGTACGAGGCCACTTCGACGGGATTCGGATAGAGGAAGGCGGTGAACGATTCGACGGCGAACAAATAGACGAAGACGACGAAGAGCAGCGTCAGAAGCATCGCGGACGACACTTTCCAGGAGGCGATCGCGCGCAGGCGCGTGAGCGTCAAAATGGCCTGTGACGAGGTCAGCCAGATAAAGAAGAGGAAAATAACCGCTCCCTGCGATTCGAGCAGCGGGATGCGCAGGACCCCATGAGTGACCAACAGGATGACCAGAGGGATCGCGAGTGTCGTCACGAATCCGGTCGACCAAGAGAGCGGGGAGAAATTTTCTTCCTCTTCTTGCTGATCAACATGGGGGACGTGCGGTTCCTGTCGGGCTTTATGAATGACGTTCCCGCAATTCAAGAAGACCGTCGCTTTGAAGAGCCCGTGGGCGATGAGATGGAACACCGCCAGCGAGAAGGCGCCCAACCCGCACTCCATGATCATGTAGCCCATCTGGCCGATGGTCGAGAAGCCGAGCGTTTTCTTGATGTCGTTCTGCGCCAGCATCATGCTGGCGCCCAGCACCGCGGTCAGGGTTCCCACGACGAAGGCCACATGTAACGTCGTCGAGCTGAGTCCGAAGAGCGGCGCCAGCCGGTTGATCAGGAAGCCGCCCGCATTGATGATCCCGGCGTGGAGCAAGGCATGCACGGGCGTCGGCGCATAGAGCGACCGGGGCAGCCAAAAATGGAGGGGAAACTGCGCGGATTTTCCCATGGCTCCAACGAAGATGAGGAGGGTGATGGCCGTCGCGGCACTGATGTCTATCCCGGGCCAGAGCGAGAATGCGACCGGCCTCTCAGTGGCCCGCGCGAAGAGTTCTTGAAATTCCAGCGTGCCGTAGACGCCATACGCCAGGACGATTCCAGCCAGAAAGGCGGCATCGGCGACGCGTAACAGCGTAAAGGTGTTGAAGGCTCCCTTGAGCGTTGCCGCATGTTCGTGATTGTGTGCGAGGAGATAGAGCAGATAGCTCAAGATTTGCCAAAAGAGAAATAGCATCATCAGATTGGCGCTGGAGACCATGCAGATCAGCACAAAATCCGTGAAGCAGATCAGGGCCAGATACCGGCGCATATGGCGATCCTGATACATGTAGCCGGTCGAGTAGACAAAGATCAGGGCGCTCACGCCCGTGATCAACGTCATCATGATGGCGCTCAGCCGATCGATGTAGAAACCGATCGGGAAAATGAGCGAGGCAACCGACCCCGGATCGTAGAATCGAATGGAAATGGGCTCCTGCACGGCGACGACATAGAGTGTCCCGATGGCGCCACAATAGGCCGCTCCGATCGGATAGGCGGCGATCTTCGCGCGAAAATTGCGCGTGTCGTCGGGACCGATCAATACGATCAGCGCAGCCGCGAGCAATAACAATGGGATGAGAAGTACGAACGACACTGGCACTCCATGAACCGGACGTGAGAATCTCTATTCACTCTTCGCGCTGACCCGGTATCGGGCGGTCACAGACCGCTTCAGAGGCCCTCGCGGAGTCCATCATTAGTATGTTGTCTAGCCTATCGTCAAGCACTGAGTCGGTTCGAATCCTCCTCGGCGGACCTGTCGTCTTTCGAGTGCGTTCTTCCTACGGTGCACCCTCCGGGAATCGAAGGCTTTATCGTTCTGTGCGGTTGTCGAGACGACGAGCGGTCTGTGCGATGGCCTGGCCGAATTGATCGTAGAGCTCGTCCACGTACAGCCGGTTCATGAACAGGACGTAGAGTCGGATCCGCAAGCCTTCGACCCAGGCCGGCATCCACACGGTTCGGCCATGGGCGCGCAGGTAGAGATAACACCAGCTGAGGACGGTCATGACCGTGGATAACAAGATGATGAGGTCAAAGAGCCAGCTGGGAAGAGCGGCGGCCTTGAAATACGACGCGACCTCGATCGGGTCAGGATACAAGAAGGCCGTAAAGGACTCGACGGCGAAGAGATACATGAACACCACAAACAAGAGAGTACATAACATCGCGGCCGACACTTCCCATGAGGGCACCGCGCGCAGGCGGGTGAGCGTCAGAATGGCTTGTGACGACGTGATCCAAATGAAAAAGAGAAAAATCACGGTGCCTTGGGATTCCAGTAAGGGGATGTGCAGCACGCCGTGGGTGACCAGCAGGATCAGCAGGGGAATCATCAAGGTCGTCGCGAATCCAGTCGACCAGGTGAGGGGGGAAAGCGCCTGGTCCTCTTCCAGCCGGTCGGCATGCGGGAAATGTGCTTCCTGTCGGGCTTTGTGGATCACGTTGCCGCTGCTCAGGAACATCGTGGCCTTGAAAAGCCCGTGAGCGATCAGGTGAAAGACTGCGAGTGAAAATGCGCCGAGGCCGCATTCCATGATCATGTAGCCCATCTGACCGACTGTCGAGAAGCCGAGGGTCTTTTTGATGTCGTTCTGCGCCAGCATCATGGTGGCGCCCAGCAGGGCGGTCAGCGTTCCCACCACGAAGGCCACATGCAACGTCGTCGAACTCAGTCCGAATAATGGGGCCAAGCGGTTGATCAGAAATCCTCCGGCATTGATGATGCCGGCATGGAGCAAGGCCGTCGCGGGCGTCGGGGCATAGAGATAGTGGGGGAGCCAGATGTGGAACGGGAACTGCGCGGACTTGCTCATCCCGCCGATGAACAAGAGCAGTGTCACCGCCGTGGCGCCGCTGATATCCAGTCCCGGCAGCAGGGAGAACGTCACAGACGACTCGGCCGCTTTGGCAAACAACGCCGGAAACTCCAGGGTTCCGTAGAGCGCATAGGCGAGGACGATTCCGGCAAGAAACGTCACGTCGCCGACTCGAAGCAGTGTGAACGTCTTGAACGCGCCCTCCAGCGTTCCCGCATGGGTATGGTTATGGGCCAGGAGATAGAGTAGAAAACTCAGGAGCTGCCAGAACAGAAACAACATCATGAGATTGGCACTGGAGACCAGGCAGAGCAGGACGAAGAGCGCCAGACCGATGAGGGTTAGGTACCGCGGTTCGTGCGGATCCTGGTACATGTGGTCGATGGAATAGGCGTAGATGACTGTCCCGACTCCCGAGATCAGCACCATCATGACGGCGCTGAGCCGGTCGATGTAGAAACCGATCGGAAAGGTGAGCGAAGCCGTCGAGGCAGGGTCGTAAAAGCGCAGGCTGATCGGTCCCTGGGTCGCCACGAGGTAGAGGGTGGCGACCGCGCCACAAAACGCCGCGCCAATCGGAAAAATGGCGAGCTGTGTCCGTGCACGACGTGACGCGTCATCGCCCATGGCGACAATCAGCGCCGTCAGGAGGGGAAGCAGCGGGATCAGCAAGGCATACACAGGCACCTCATGGGCTCAGAGAACACAAAAGCCAACCGCGCACCTCGACGAACTGTCGACGCCGCACGGTTGGCTTGTACTGCGTCCGACCCGAAACGAGCCGGTCACCCTACCGCCTCTGTCGTATCCAACGCGATGGTTCCGACTATTCCCAGGTCAACGTGGTCCACAGGGAACGCCATCGGACGCATTCATGCCTCTTTATCCGGTATCTGTCCCCGGGGAGTCAAGCTGTCGGGTACATTGCCCTGAGTGGCCTAGGCCTTCGGGCCCAGGTATCATGCCTTTTGGCCCAACCAGGCGCAGATTTGTCCTTGTGACCTCCACCGGGGGACTTCTATACTTGGCCGTGACAAACTGATCGGAAGGGTCGTGTGATGAACAAAGGACTGACCAAAGGCGAAATCGAATCCGCGATTCGTAACGCCATTATTAAGTTCGAACAGGAATTTATGGGACGGGGCCCGGAGGATGTG
>CXWL01000901.1_pt1 | contig 32469 bp, 32 predicted proteins | sample 590931 | NCBI WGS metagenome assembly CXWL01 (sample SAMEA3498368, study PRJEB10139) | groundwater metagenome | biome: water well; material: biofilm material | place: Germany | collected 2015-04-27
GGATTAAGTTTGCCCCCTTCGCTCCACTCATGGTGCTGGTAGTATTCTTACTACAAAGCATATTGGCGGGAAATGCTATGCCTTTAATTGAGTGCATAAAATTGCAAAAATATGCTTGTTTGCTAGTTATTACTCTTTTTAGCATTATTCCCAGCATATTCATGTTTATCGCGATTAGGCGTGCTGCACCAACCCGTTGTTGCTGGGCAGGCAGCATGGCAGGGCTTTCGGTTGCCAGTTTAGGCTATGTTTTACTCCGTCTTATTGATAATAGTGACGACCCCGCAGCCCTTATTATTTGGCACTTCATTCCAGTTATGTTGATTACCATGGCTGGTATGATGGTTGGTAAATTTTATTTTAGGCATAGTGCGTTGCTTCAATAAAAATACTTTTCACTGATTGTAACTTCTGCATAGCAAAAAACGAATAACTCATTAGGTACAACATCAAACCTAAAGGAGAATCGTTATGACAACATCACCCAAAGAACCAACTGAAGGCTCTACCTGCAAAACCAATAGCTGTGGCTCTCATTCTTGCTCGCCATGCTCCATGGTTAAAATAATTATGATGGTTATAGCATTAGGGCTTATCGTTTCTTATTTTATTAAATAGCTCATGGGCAATGCTATGAAAAAAATACTATTTTTTATGCTTGTTAGCACATTTTCTGAGACTGCCCTAGCTGCGGATGTGCAATATAATTTCCGCGTGGATGGCATTACTTGTCCAACTTGTATAATCAAGGTCAATAAGGCGTTGGAAGAGATTGACGGTGTAAAATCAGTGGGTTTTGATACCAATAAAGGTATTGTTAAAACCTGCGTGAAAGATAGTGTAAATTTTACTGATACACAGCTAAATGCACTATTTCTTGAAAGAGGTTTTAACTATCAAGGAATGGAAAAACAAAAACAATGCGACCCCGCATGATAAAAACTCATTCTACCATTATCTGTCCAGAATGCGGCTTTTCCAAAGCAGAGGAAATGCCAACCGATAGCTGCCAGTATTTTTATGAATGCACCAAGTGCCACGCTCTTTTGAAACCCAAGCAAGGTGATTGTTGCGTGTTTTGTTCGTATGGCGATGTGCCATGTCCATCAATACAAAAATTGAAAGGGAAGTGCTGTGGCTAGTGAGACAATCAAACCAAGAAAATGGGGCGTATGGATATTATTTGCCTCCGTTCCCACGCTATTATGCTGCGCTCTGCCGATTCTACTGGTAAGCCTCGGCATGGGGTCAGTAGCGGCAGCTATTTATGGCAAGTATTTTCCTTTTTTGCGTTGGTTTGGTTTTCATGAGAATCTAACCTTTGGATTTACGGCATTTATTCTTCTAATTGCAGGCTGGACACTTTATCGCTCGGGCAGAACTTGCCCCAGTAATCCTGAATTAGCTGCACTCTGTAATAAAGCACATAACTGGAATGTCATATTTTATTGGGGTTCGGTAGTAATTTGGTGCATTGGCTTTGTGGCTGCTTATGTACTGCCGTTTTTACAGTAAATTTTATTGCTATTTAATAAATTTCTGATAGAATTGCTCTCATGACATTTCTTAAATACATTGCAATGCTGGTGCTTACATTGAGTATCGTTGTCGCTGGATTTTCGCCAGCGCAGGCGGGGTCTGAGTGCCAAATGGTTGTAAAAATGCAGATGCAAAATATGCAAGGAATGACTGATTGCCAAGGTTGCGATAAAACTCCAAAAAACGACCAAAAGAAAAACAGTTGCTGTGATTCTACCCAATGTTCTTTTTCTAGCAGTATGAGTATAAATTTCCCAGCCATGCAAATTGCAACTGCTATTGGCACGCAGGCTCGGCTTGTTTATCCAGATGCAGCGATGATTGTGTCTGCACATCTAAATTCCCAAGAACGACCTCCAAAATCTCTCTCGTAAGGATAAGTGTGTCCAGTTTTTGCCGACACTAGCTTATTCTCTTAGTCGTGCGTGGCTTGTCGCCATGCTGTAAGCGAACTTTAATGCGAGATTATTTATGTCATATTTGTATTTTTTGCTGTTGCTGATAATCAGCCTCAGCACTCCAGCGTGGGCGGATGATAATACACCACCAGAGCCTAAAACTTTTGAGCAACTGCTGGAGAAACTACACCAGCACCCAGAAATCACATCTTATTCTGCCAAGGCAGAAGCAGCCCAACATTATGCTAAAGGCGAATTGGGGATGCCCGACCCTGTGTTGTTTGTGCAGGAGCAAGATTACCCTATCGGCAGCACTATGTCGCGTAATCAGGAACAAAAAATGATTGGCTTTAAGCAGGAAATCCCTGCTTTTGGCACGCGTAGTGCAAAATCTGGAAAAATGGTTGCAGATGCTGGTAAGCAGCAACTCGCTGCGGATTATGCTTTTGCCAGCATGAAGGCTAAACTCATCAGCACACTTGCCAACTTAAAAAGTCTAAAAGAGCAAGAAAAGCTGGTGAGTGAACAAATTTCTTTATTCAATTCTGAAAAAACTAGCATCAAAGGGCGTATAACTGCCAATCAATCTGGCATCAGCCAGCTTTCTATGAGTAAGGCAGAAAGTACCGAAGCGGAAATAATGCGCTCGGAGCTTATAGAACAGCAACATGAGTTGGAAGCAATGCTTGTGAATATGCTGGGTATTGCACCTGAGGTTAAACTTCCCGAAATAAAAGCAAATGAGTGGGATAGTGATGTAGAAAAAACCTATCTGGTGCGACTTGCCAAACAGGATACAGAAATGGCAGGCAAAGATGTGGATATGCGTGATGCTGAATTTAATCCACAATTTGAAGTACAGGCAAATTATGGGCGAATGTATGGTGGCGATAATGCTGGCACTATCATGGTGGGTATGAGTATTCCGCTTTGGGCATCAGATAGTCAAACCCCTCGCTTGGAAGGTGCTAAATCAGCCTTGCATTCGGCACAGTTGGAACAAGATAATATCAAGCGGCAAGTAAAGGAAAAACTAGACCATTTACAAGCTCAAATCGCAAGCAGCGAGCAGAAAATTAAATTGTTCAAAACTAAAACTGTTCACCTGACCAGTGCCGCTAACGCACTCACTCGCGAGTATGAGGCAGGTAAAGCTGATTTTGCTATGTATCTAAAAACCAAGCGTGACGCCATTTCCGCCAGCATTTCTTTGGTTCAGGAACAGGCAAAATACACAGGTCTAATTGCCGATTTTAATCATTATTTTATTGAAGGTAGTAGCCATGAATAGAAAAATTTTCGCTATATTATCCTGCTTTTTGATGAGCGTAAGTGCTTATGCTGATGATAGTTCTGGTCGCAAAGTGCTATATTGGTATGACCCGATGATGCCAGAAAAACAGTTTGATAAGGCTGGTAAATCACCATTTATGGATATGGATTTAGTGCCTAAATATGCCGATGAAATTGATAGTGGCAATAATGTAGTTGCTGGCGAAAAACCAATAATTTCTATCAATTCTGAAAATATGCAAAAAATGGGGGTGCGTACAGAAAAAGTCAGTAAAAGTGCTTTTGGGCAAACTATTCGTGCGACAGGTGTCATCATAGAAAATGAACGCACCCGTCAGGAAATTTTTAGCCAAGTGGAAGGGCGTATTACTAGCCTGAAAGTAAGTGCGGTTGGCGATGTAGTGAAAAAAGGTGAAGTTTTTTACTCGCTCTACAGCCCTGAATTGCTAGCGTTGCAAAATGATTATATCATAGCTTTAAGTGGTGGAATGAAGGAGATGGCAGCGGCAGCTCGTAAGCGATTAAAATTGCTTGGCGTTGGTGAAATTGTGCTGAACATTCTTGCCAAAACTCGTAAGGCTTATGATGAAGTTCCATTTTATATTCCAACTGATGGAGTTTTAGCAAAACTGGAGATCCGTAATGGTCGCTATATCAAAGCAGGTGATGAAGTCGGTTATATTCAGGATTTATCAAAAATCTGGGTGGAAGCTGCGGTTGCGGAAGGTGATTTGCCAAATATTAAACAAGGCGATAACGCTAGCATAAATTTTGCAGGCAATCCAACGCCCTATACTGCAAAAGTGGATTATATTTATCCAACGATAACCACAGAAACTCGCACGGGCAAAGTGCGGCTGGTGGTGGATAATAAAGACGGCAGCCTGAAACCTGCGGGCTATGCTACAGTGAATTTTGCAACTGCGAGCACTACAGAAAAACTAACCGTACCTAGCGAGGCGATATTACGCAGCAGCATAGGCGAGCATGTGATTGTGGCTATGGATGGTGACAAATTCCAATCCCGAATCATAAAAATTGGTGCGAGCAGTGGTGGCAAAACCGAAATTTTGGAGGGCTTAAAAGAAGGCGAAAATGTGGTAATCAGCGCACAATTCCTAATTGATTCCGAATCCAACCTCCGTGAAGCAACCAAGAAAATAGCGGGAGAAAAACCATGAGCAATCTCTCGCACGACCCAACACAAAGTAGCATTGCTAAAATCATTGAATGGTCGGTGAAAAATCCGCTGCTAATTTCTATTTTAGCATTGGTTATTTTAGTTGGTGGAATTTTTGCAGTGGAACGCACACCACTTGATGCCATTCCCGATTTATCGGATACGCAAGTGATTATTCGCACCGATTATGAGGGGCAAGCACCACAAATTATTGAAAATCTGGTTACTTATCCAGTTTCCACTGCCATGCTCGGCTTGCCCAAAGCTAAGGTGGTGCGGGGTTTTTCCATGTTTGGGGCATCATTTGTATATGTGATTTTCAAAGATGGTACAGATGTATATTGGGCACGTTCGCGGGTGCTGGAAGCCTTATCAAAAATTCAAACTACATTGCCACAAAACGCCAAAGCGCAAATCGGACCTGATGCAACGGGCGTGGGCTGGGTTTTTCAATATGCGGTGGTGGATAAAAGCGGCAAACATGATTTGGCGGAACTTCGTAGTTTGCAAGATTGGTTTCTGAAATTTGAATTAGCCACAGTTTCTGGTGTGTCAGAAGTGGCAAGCGTAGGCGGGTTTGTGAAGGAATATCAGGTGCTGGTTGACCCTGTAAAACTACGAGCTTTTGGCATTCCACTATCACGAGTGGAGGAGGTCATTAAATCTTCCAGCAGTGAAACTGGTGGGAGAGTAATTGAGCAAGCGGAAACTGAATTTGTGGTACGCTCTAAAGGTTATGTAACTAAAACCTCCGATTTGGAAAAGTTGGTAGTAAAAGCCGTAAGTGGCACACCAGTTTATCTTTCCAATATCGCACGAATTGTGGAGGGGGCGGAGCTTAGGCGAGGTGTTACCGAACTTAACGGCGAAGGTGAAGTGGTAACAGGCATAGTCATCATGCGACCAAACAATAATGCACTCACTGTGATTAAAGCCATTAAAGAAAAAATTGAAACGCTGAAAGCTGGCTTACCTGAAGGTGTAGAAATTGTACCAGTTTATGACCGCTCCCCGTTAATAGAAGGTTCGGTGGATTACCTGAAGCACAAATTGCTTGAGGAAGCCGCAGTAGTAGCACTGGTCTGTCTAATTTTCTTGCTCCATGCTCGCTCGGCATTCGTTGCAATTGTAACGCTGCCACTTGGTGTTCTCGCTGCTTTTATTATCATGTCATGGCAGGGAATTACTGCCAACATCATGTCGCTGGGTGGTATTGCTATTGCCATCGGAGCGATGGTAGATGCGAGCATCGTTATGGTAGAAAATGCTCACCGCAAACTCTCGGAAATGGATGATAATGCCACGGTGCAAAAAAAGCGTGATGCGTTATTACTCGCTGCTAAAGAAGTTGGACCAGGGTTGTTTTTCTCGCTACTGATAATAACCGTATCCTTCCTTCCCGTATTCGCACTAACTGGGCAATCGGAACGATTATTTACACCACTTGCTTTCACCAAAACCTATTCTATGGCAGCGGCAGCGATTTTATCAATAACCGTTGTGCCACTGCTGATGTTATGGCTGATTCGTGGTAAAATCCGCAGCGAAGATGCCAATCCTATTAACCGCTTTTTCGTTACGCTCTATAAGCCAATTTTAGCTGCGGCTTTACACGCCAAGTGGCCAACTTTGTTGCTCGCTGGCGTATTGTTAATAAGCATGGCAATTCCGATTTGGCGCACTGGTTCAGAATTTATGCCCGCCCTTTACGAAGGTGATCTGCTGTATATGCCCACCACTTTGCCCAGCGTTTCCATCACTAAAGTAAAGGAAATTCTACAAACCACCAATCGTGCTATCAAGCAAACGCCAGAGGTTGAGCTGGTATTTGGCAAGGCAGGGCAAGCAGAAACGGCAACTGATTCTGCCCCAATCTCCATGATTGAAACATGGATAAAACTAAAACCACGCGAGCAGTGGCGAGCGGGCATGACGACTGAAAAACTAATTAAAGAAATGGATGCTAATACCAAAATGCTTGGGTTGGTAAATAGTTGGGGGTATCCTATCAAAATTCGGCTGGATATGGTAACTACAGGCATTCGCACACCAGTTGGGGTAAAAATTTCGGGGGCGGACTTGAATGTCATCGGCGACATTGCCCTGCAAGTAGAACAGGCTGTTAAGGATATTGCGGGAACTCGCTCGGCATTTGCTGATAGGGTTGTCGGTGCAAAATATCTGGAAATTGAGCCAAACAGAGAAAAAATCGCTCGCTACGGCATTGATTTAGGTACGGTGCAGGAAGTGATCGCCACCGCACTCGGCGGAATGAAACTGGCGGAATCTGTGCAAGGGCGTGAACGCTACGGTATTATACTGCGCTACGACCGCCCATTCCGTGAATCAATTGACGATGTGAAGGATATACTTGTTGCCACGCCAGATGGTTCGCAAATTCCGCTTGGCGAACTTACTGATATTAAACTCGCTGCTGGGCCGCAAATGATTGTGTCGGAAAATGCTCGCCTTAATGGTTGGGTGTTTGTGGATATTGTGGGGCGGGATATTGGCGGATATGTTGCCGAAGCACAAAAAATAGTGGCGGAAAAAGTAAAACTTCCCGCAGGTTATTCCATTGCTTGGTCGGGGCAATTTGAGCAAATGTTGGAAGCCAAAGCCCGCCTCAATGTTGCCATTCCCGCCACCATTGCTATTATTTTTGTGCTGCTGATTTTGCATTTCGGCAGGCTGGATAGAACGCTTATGGTTATGCTCTCGCTACCATTTGGTTTGGTTGGTGGGGTGTGGACGCTGTATCTCGCCAATTATAATTTCTCGGTAGCGGTTGCTGTGGGGTTTATTGCCCTCGCAGGAATTGCCGTAGAAACAGCAGTGGTGATGCTGATTTATCTTGACCAGCAAGTGCGTTACCATCCACCACAAAATAAACAGGAATTATTTGAGGCAGTGATGCACGGCGCAGTGCTGCGTGTTCGCCCCAAGCTAATGACAGTGTCAGTAATCATTGCTGGCTTGCTGCCTATTTTCTTCACCGATGGATTTGGTTCAGATGTCATGCGTCGCATCGCCCTATCCATGGTCGGTGGCATGGTAACCACCACTCTGCTTACCTTAATAGTGATTCCAGTAGTTTATTACATTTATGAAGGGAGGAAATTTAAGTATTAGTTTGTTATAATATAGGATTATTATAATGAACATTGCTGATGATGCAATTAAAGCGTCGGATGCTGCTGAACATGAAAAACACCATCCAGCTAACTAAATGAGGCACGCCATGAACCCGCAAGATAACAATCCTGAACATGATAATAAAAGCTGGCTGTTTTCCCGCACAGGCTTGGTAACTTGCGGGTTTTTGGTAGCAATCGCTTTTCTAATGGCAACTGGGCATACTGCCCATTTGCTGGGATTTTTGCCTTATGCGTTATTTCTACTCTGCCCGCTGATGCACATTTTTATGTACGGCGGGCATGGAAGCGGAGGACATGGTGAACATAATCACCACAACACTGACAAAAAAGACGATGATAAGAAAGGAGGATGCCACTAATGGAACACGCTGATGTCGCTCCAGCTTATGGACTTTGGGGGTTAGTAATTCTCAATTCCGCTGTATTTATCATGTTTGCTTTTAGCTTTTTCAAGCCACAGACCAAAACTGATTGGCGGAGTTTTAGTGCATTTTCTGCATTTATTATCGCACTATTTGTAGAAATGTACGGCTTCCCGCTATCAATTTATCTGCTCTCGGGTTGGCTTGCGAGCAAATATCCAAATGTTGATTTATTATCGCATGATAATGGGCATTTAATCCACACCCTGCTGGGGTTAAAGGGCAATCCGCACTGGGATATTTTCCATATTTTGAGCAATGTATTTATTTTTGGCGGATTTTTGGTATTGTCTAACGCTTGGCATGTTTTGTGGAAAGAACAACGCCAACATAAATTGGCTGCGACTGGCATTTATGCCAGCATTCGCCACCCGCAATATGTTGCATTCATTGCCATTATGCTGGGATTTTTGCTGCAATGGCCGACACTACCAACCCTCGTAATGTTCCCGATTTTAACCTATATGTATATAAAGCTATCACTCAAAGAAGAAGTGATTGAGGAAAAAGAATTTGGCGAAGAATGGCGGAAATATGCAAGCGTTACACCTCGTTTTATTCCGCGATTAAAATAGGAAATTGCTTATGCACAATCATGAAAATTGCCACCATAATTCTAGCGAAGCTCCCGCCAAAGAAATTGAGCAAAGTGCAGATATAATCTATACCTGCCCGATGCACCCACAAGTACGGCAAAAAACTGCGGGAAATTGTCCGATTTGTGGCATGACACTTGAGCCTGAAAAAATATCGCTGGAAGAAAAACCCGACCCAGAATTAGCGGATATGAAAAGGCGTTTCTGGGTTTCGGCAGTGCTTTCCGCACCACTCGCTATTTTTGTGATGGGGGCCCATCTTATCCCCAATTTTCCACATGAGTGGCTGGAATCGCAATTATCGCAATGGATACAAATGTTGGTTGCAACACCTGTGGTGTTGTGGGGCGGTCTCCCATTTTATGTGCGGGCGGTGGCTTCTGTCAAAAACCGCAGCCTCAATATGTTCACGCTTATCGCTCTTGGTGTTGGTGTTGCCTATATTTACAGCCTAATTATCGTGCTATTTCCGCAAGAAGTCAGCCAATTTGCTGGCGGAATGAAACTTGACATTTATTTTGAAGCGGCTGCCGTTATCACTGCCTTGGTGCTGCTCGGGCAGGTTTTAGAACTAAAAGCTCGCGCACAGTCCAGTAATGCTATGCGGGCTTTGCTGGATTTAGCCCCAAAAATGGCACGAATAATTTGTGCTAATGGCAAGGAAGAAGATGTACATTTATCGCAAGTACAAAAAGGCGATTTGCTGCGTGTTCGCCCTGGGGAAAAAGTGCCAGTGGACGGCGTGGTGGTGGATGGTCACAGCAGCGTTGATCAGTCCATGCTCACAGGCGAATCTATGCCTATAGAAAAATCCGTGGGCGATAAGGTGACGGGTGCAACATTAAATGGCACTGGCAGCTTTACCATGCGTGCCGAGCGGGTAGGAAATGAAACCATGCTTGCACAAATTGTGGATATGGTCGCCAAAGCCCAACGCACTCGTGCGCCAATTCAACGAATGGCGGATATTGTGGCAGGATATTTTGTGCCTATAGTTGTGGTGGTTGCGATTGCCACCGCCGCTGCATGGTGGGTTTTTGGCCCAGAACCAAAACTGGCTTATGCTATAGTTAATGCGGTTGCCGTGCTGATTATAGCTTGCCCATGTGCGCTCGGTCTTGCCACACCAATGTCCATTATTGCAGGAACAGGGCGAGGTGCATTAGCAGGTGTGCTGATTAAAAATGCGGAAAGCTTGGAAATAATGGAAAAAGTGGACACACTGATTATTGATAAAACGGGAACACTGACTGAGGGCAAACCTAAATTGATGGAGGTGGTAACTCTGGCTAGTTTTGAACGCAATGAAACCTTAAAACTCATAGCTAGTTTGGAAAAAAATAGCGAACATCCGTTGGCAACAGCCATTGTAAAAGGGGCAGAGGCAGAAGGTATAACCCTTTCTTCGGTGCAAAATTTTGCCTCCATCACAGGCAAGGGTGTGCAAGGTGAAATTGATGGTCATAAAGTTGCACTTGGTAACGCTGCTCTTTTCTCCGAGCTGGGAATTGATGCCGCGCCACTTACAACACAAGCCGATGAATTACGCAGCAAAGGGCAAACCGCGATGCTTGCTGCGATTGATGGTAAAGCCGCAGCGGTTGTAAGCGTTGCCGACCCAATCAAAGCCACTACAGCCGAGGCACTGCGTGAGTTAAAAGCAGCTGGTCTGCGTATTGTGATGCTCACGGGCGATAGTAAAGCGACCGCTGAGGCAGTTGCCAAAGAGCTTACCATTGATGAAATTGAAGCGGAAGTGCTGCCCGAACGCAAAAGCGAAATAGTACGAGAATTGCAAGCAAAAGGCAGAAAAGTTGCCATGGCTGGCGATGGCGTAAATGACGCACCCGCCCTTGCCCAAGCCCAAGTGGGAATTGCCATGGGAACAGGAACAGATGTTGCCATGGAAAGTGCGGGTATCACCTTGGTAAAAGGCGACTTAATTGGCATTGTTCGCGCCCGTCGCCTAAGCCATGCCACCATGCAAAATATCAGACAAAACTTGTTTTTCGCATTCGTATATAACATTCTCGGTGTACCTGTAGCAGCTGGTGTTCTCTATCCATTTTTTGGAATACTATTAAGCCCCGTAATCGCCAGTGCCGCTATGGCGTTTAGCTCGGTATCAGTAATCATAAATGCCCTCAGACTGCGGAATGTTAAGTTGTGATGGTTTGGTAAATTATTCCCTCTGCCCGTCGTCGCCTCACCAACCCTTTCTGCTTCCTGCCACCAGCCCAGACCCATTTCATAAATTCTACGGGAACGGCAGAATGTTCGCCTCGGTTCACTTTTCGCCGCAAGGTTGAGCGTTGCAATGCACCGCCTCCGAGGTTAAAGGTGAACGAAACCAGAGCATCAAACTGCCCGTCGGTTAGTGGTACATTTATAAGGCGGAGGACGGCTCGCTCGGCTTTTTGGACATCTGACTTTAGTAAATCAAGAGCTTCCAGCTCGTCTATACCATCTAGGAATTGTTCTTTGTTGGCTTCGGTGATTAGGTGACCGTAGCCGATGGTGGGATAGCCTGCGGGGCAGAGGTAAATAATTGGAGAAAAACCCTCAAAATGGCAGATTAAATCTAGTCCTGCTTGTGTAATATGACGCATGTGTTTTACTCTATAAAAAATTATGTGTTATTTTGCTAACGGCGAGAAATAATTGGGAAAGAAATTTTTATGAATTTTGACGAAAAAACGGCACAGGAATTGGCGAAATGTATAGTTTTGCGGTGTTTTAGGAATACTGAGCTTGAAAATTTGCATGCGGGGATAATTCCGCATTCAGAAACTGGCGACTATTCGGATGTTTATGTAGTTACACCTGCGGGAAAAATCGCATGGAGTGAGGTTTCCAGAATATCTAATGATGAAATAAAAATACTGATGCAGGAAGTTGTGAACAAAACCTATTCGTTTCTTATGAATATGGGTGATGATGATTTTTTAGAAAAATCACTAAAATACTCTCAACGACGCACTCACAGTTGGGACAAGCCAAAGTTTGTAGAAAATTTAGCACAGTGGAAAAATTGTTAATGATTAAACCCCTTGATATATTGCGAGAGAAGTATGGTTACCGCGAGTTTCGCGATAGGCAGGGGGAAATTATTGAGCATGTGGTGGCAGGTGGCGATGCGTTCGTGCTTATGCCAACTGGTGGGGGAAAATCACTTTGTTATCAAATTCCATCGCTGTGTCGTGATGGGGTGGGAGTTGTGGTTTCACCGCTGATTGCGTTGATGCAGGATCAGATTGCGGCGTTGGAGCAACTGGGAATTGCAGCGGGGGCGATAAATTCGGCTATGTCGCAGGCTCATGTTCGGCAGGTTAAGGATAAAATGAAAGCGGGCAAATTGGATTTGCTCTATGTTGCCCCCGAACGGCTGGTGTTGCCTGACTTTTTGGAGTTTTTAGCATCTTGCAAGATTGCCTTGTTTGCGATTGACGAGGCACATTGTATTTCGCAGTGGGGGCATAATTTTCGCCCTGATTATGCGGCTTTGTCAGTGTTGCAAGAAAAGTTCCCTACTGTACCAAGGATTGCCTTAACTGCCACCGCCGATGAGCCAACCCGCCGTGATATTGTAGAAAGGCTGGGTTTGAGAAATGGCGGGATATTTATCAGTGGCTTTGACCGCCCCAATATACATTACAGCATTACTTACCGCAATAATCCCAAGCAGCAAGTTCTTAAATTTATCCAAGAAAATCACCCTGAGGATAGCGGTATAATTTACTGCATTTCTCGCAAAAAAGTTGATGAGATGGTGGTATGGCTGCAAGAACGGGGCATAAAATCTTTGCCCTATCATGCTGGGTTAGATAACAAAATCCGTGAAACCAACCAAACCCGCTTCCTTCGTGAAGAAAAAATTATAATGGTTGCCACCATCGCTTTTGGCATGGGCATAGACAAACCCGATGTGCGGTTTGTGGTACACATGAATATACCCAAAAACATTGAAGCCTATTATCAGGAAACTGGCAGGGCTGGTCGTGATGGCTTGCCCGCCAACGCCCATATGTTCTATGGCATGGAAGATGTGTCAATGCAACGCAGCTGGATAGATGAAGCCGATAGTGCCGAAAACCAGAAACGCATTGAGCATCAAAAACTAAATGCCTTGATTGGCTTATGTGAAGCCGTGCGTTGCAGACGGCAAATTTTGCTAGAGTATTTTGGTGATAAATCCGAGCCTTGCGGCAATTGCGATAACTGCCAAAACAAGCCCGATAGTTTTGATGCCACTATCGCAGCTCAAAAAGCTATTTCCTGCGTCCACCGCACGGGGCAACGCTTTGGGGTGAGTTATTTAATTGATGTGTTGCTGGGTAGCGACAATCCCAAAATCAAGCAATTCAAGCATGATAAACAAAGCACTTTTGGTATTGGCACAGAATATAGCAAATCCGAATGGCAAAATATTTTTCGCCAGCTGGTGGCTCATAATCTGCTGACCGTGGACATGGTGGGGCATGGTGGTTTGAGTATAACTACGCAAGGTAAGGCTTTCTTGCATGAAAAAACCACCATAGAACTGCGGAAACCACCACAAAAAATTAAGGTTGAAAGGGTAGCAAAACCAACTACCAGTTCACTGCCAACCAATACCGACCAATCCTTGCTTGCCACCCTCAAAGCAAAACGCCAAGAACTCGCCAAAGCTCAAAATGTACCAGCCTATGTAATTTTCCACGACAAAACCCTCATGGAAATGGCACAAGTCAAGCCACAATCTCTAGCAGAAATGCTACAAATTAGCGGGGTTGGCGAGGCAAAACTGCAAAAATATGGGCAAGAATTATTGGATGTGATTTTAGCCAATAGCTAATTATTTCCCACCCCGCAATTTACTCATTGCTCGTTGCCCAAAATAGAAGCTGATAATGCCTGCGAAGATAGCTTGGTCTTCGGCAGTCCATAGCAGCCACGGCAGGTTGGCAGAAAACTGCATGGCTTTGACGGATGCGTAAAGAATGAAGAAGCTGTAGGCAATTACAGGGCGAACTGTGCCGTTGAGTGCATCCACCCAGCTTATGCCTGTGGTGTAGGTTTTGTAGAGAGCAGAGCTTTCGGCGATGTCGGCATTAACTTGGATTTCCTCCAACCGCTGCGATGCTCCTTGTTTTTGCTGCTCCATCTGCATTTGCAGGATGGTGATTTCGTGTTTTCTGTCCTGAGTGTCACGGAACAATTTTATCAGATCGGGAAATGCTGCCGAGATGAAGCCCAGCAACGAACCAAGTAGTGTAATCATTTTTCTAATCCTTTCATTATTTCCAAGAAATGTGACCAGCAAAAAAACTTAAAAAAGCAACCACGCCCGTCCATATTCCGCCGATAATTAACAGCGTTCGCAGGCTGCCTCTGCCTTGATTGGCAAGGGCGGTTAGGGTTTTTACTTCTTCGGTGAGGGCATCCACGGTTTTGGTAAGCCCTTCAATTTGTGTGTTCATAACGGCAAGCTGCGAACGCAAATCAGCTTCTTCTTGTGGTGGCATAACTCCTCCTTTTGAGCATAAAAAAACCGCCGTAAATTGGCGGTTGGTTAAAGTTTTGTTGGGTTTTGGATTATACAAATAGTAGGCTTCTATAGGCTTGCCCGACGCTGGAAGGTATCATGTAGGCGAATGATTTTTTGTCAGTTCCATCCACATAAACATTCATACCAACCCTATTTCCTGCGGTAACAGTGCTGGCAATTTGCGGTATGCGTTTGAAGGGTTTTAGAGAGTGGCTGGCAACATCAAAGACGAACATCGGGCATTGGATATTGAGCAGTTGCGTGCCTGCAATAATTGCCCGATTGCTCACTGGGTCGTATTCCACGCCAGCGGATGCACCGAAAGTCGCAAGCCCTGCATTATCGTAGGCGACTGCTCCTGCCCATAAACCAGTTGCACCACCTGCAATATCAAGCATATCCAGCGTATTTACTGAGCCACCACGGAAACTATAAATATTGGAATATCGGAAATTTTTATCCGCATCTTGCTTGCCACTGAAGGGGTGAAAACTCACGCAACCAGCACCAATTGCCGCAGGTCTGGCAGCGTAGGTGGTGGTGTCCCAAGCATTTACGAGCCAGTCATAGCGGTAAGTTGCTGTGCTTGCACTTGACCAGAGAATAATATCGTTATTGTTTTCTATCACAAATTTTGCGGTTGCACTTGGCGTTACCGTCCATGCTGGCACAGTATAAACTGGCGAAGCTCCTAGCGTGTGTGAAGTGATGCGACGGCGTTGCCCCACGGCGGTGGGGTTTGCGGTATCCTCCACAATGCGGATTTGAAAATTGCGATATTCATTGGCTAGAATGCCAGCATCACCACCAGTTGCTTGCCCTGTAATAGTCGTTGCTGCACTACCAGTTGCAGTGAGAGTGCCAAAATATCCGCCAACTTCGCCAGCAACATTTGCACCACCCGCACCAATTAGTGGCGTGTGCAGCTCATCCATTGAAAGAATACTGGAATCAGTAGCGATGGTGGCGGGTAAGTTGGTGGTGGCGAGTGCTGCTAAATATGAGGTGGTGCAAAGGTCAAATACTTTCCACACGCCAGCAGCTAGCACCCCAGCTGAAAGCATATAAACTCTGCCTGTTAAAAACTCATAAGCCGACCCAGAAAGTGGCGTGAAGCCAAAGGCACTATCCACAGTGATGGTTGGTGTTGTGCCTGCACTGTTGCTGATAATAGTTCGTTCTGCAATTTTGCCCGATGCACCAGCTGCATTGTCAATAATGCGAATTCGTTGCCCAACCAACTGATTAGCGGCAACGGTTGCAGGCAAAGCCGTGGTGAGAGTAATTTTGCTGGTCGTTGCACCTGAGGCAAGCGTTCCTTTTGGGCCATGTGATGGAGCAAACACAATCGCTGCCCCCGCACCGAATGTTCCCGCCAGTGCAGGCGATGCCAGTTGCAGCCACTCATTAAACACAGAGTTATATTGCATCAAAATTGTGGATGCCTGCAAAAACCACAAATTGGGATTGTTGTATTGGCTGGCTCGCAGATCAGAGGCAATGCAGCTTCCCGCCACCCCTGTTACCGCAGCATTGGCAGCAGTGTAGATTAAATCCAGCGGCTCCCATACAGGCAGGTCTAGTTTTGCTTTCAGTTTTGAAAAATCGGTTGCCATAATTTCCTCCTAATTGATGCGGTTGCGGATGCCGTGCGTATAGGCTTGTCGCATTTGCGACCAAACCAGCTCACGACTGTCTATATTGTTGAAACTGGCGAGATTGGAAACAGCCGAACAAGTGGTGACGGTGGTTACCGTCGTAACCGCATTCAGGCTAGAATTGGTGTCAAACACTGTTCGCAAGGCTTTGCCCGTGGAAAGTGGCACGAGCCATTCAGGGCGAGCGGTTGCCCGCCAGATTTGGTCAAGCAATGCCAACATGCGATTGAAAAAGCCACCTGCTGGCGGGCTATAGATGATTTGCAAAACATCACTGCTTTGCATGGTGCTGGTATCATAATTTAAGGTAAGAACATTACCAATAAGCACCCCACCCTTGGTTTGCTCATTAAATTGGTAAATAATCGCCCCTCTATTAAGGTTGGTGATTAGTTGCAAACCCTCAATTTTTACATCGGCATTGTCTAAAAAAGTGATTTCCTTAGTCAAAGGATTGAATGAGTATTTATCAATAATAATTTGTTGGGGCATGTTACCAGCTCCATGGGCCATGTGGTTTGAGATACTGCATAGTGGTGCGGATAATTCCGCCCGTGAAGTTTCCGCCGTTGGCAGTCAGGCGAATAGCGGTATTGGCATAATAGGCAAGCGGGCTGGTGATGCCGATATTGGTGGAATCCAAACCCGCCCCAATAAAATTGCCGTAGCGGGTAGTGTCGCCAACAATACCGATGCCGAAGGAGGTTGCACCTGTGATGGCAGTCAACACCCGCACATTTACTGCCAAAACAATTGCTCGGTCAGGAATTAGAATCGTGGTGTCTTTGAACGCTCCACTACTGACGGTTACATCCTCGGTTTTGTGTTCAATCCGTAAATATTCGCCAGTTTTCTTGAGCAGCAAGCCTTCGCTCACCCAGTTTGTGCCATCAAAAACCACATATTCGTCAGTAGTTTCATTCCACAACCGCAGGCGTTTGAAGGGAACAACAAAAAACCAGCTACTACCATCATATTGGGCAATCTGATTGTTTTTCCCAACCCACGCCCCCGTCGGTGAAATTCCCACTACCCAGCATTGCCCAACGGTAGGGCTAGCTGGCGGAGTATTCAACCCCACATCCTGCCCCACCGCCTGAATTAGAACATCAAGGATATTGAGTGCATCATTGTGGGTAACTTCTTTCTGCGACTGCGATTGCAAAATATAAGGCAGCAGTAATCGTCCCGTAGTGTTTGGCATTGTTTTTTCTCCATTTTAAGTTGCTAATAAATTGACAGCTTTTACCCATTGCCTATGCTGGTGAGCATGAACATTGGAATTATATTTGCGTTGCTTGCGGCGGGGCTTTTTGGTGCAAGCACACCTTTCGCAAAGCTCCTGATTGAGCAGATTTCGCCTTTGGCAATGGCTGGGCTGCTTTATGCTGGCTCGGGCATTGGGTTGTTTTCTTGGCTTTTGCTTCGTAAAATTCTGTTTAAGCAGGTTAGTAATGAAACGAGCATCACTCGTGCAGATGTGCCATGGTTGGCGGGAGCGGTTTTAGCGGGCGGCATAATTGCTCCCGTGTCGCTTATGTTCGGAATCAGTCTAATCCCTGCCGCAAATGCTTCTTTGTTGCTAAATCTTGAAGGCGTTTTTACGGCTTTACTTGCATGGTTTGTGTTCAAAGAAAATTTTGACCTCCGCATTATGCTGGGTATGGTTTTTATTATTATAGCAGGCGTGCTGCTTTCTTGGCAGGAAACTCAGATAATCGGTATTCCGTGGGGCGGATTGTTTATCGTGGCTGCCTGTTTTTTCTGGGGCATTGATAATAATTTAACTCGCAAAGTTTCCGCCAGCGACCCTGTGCAAATTGCTGCTATCAAGGGCATTGTTGCTGGGATTGTAAATTTAACAATTGCCGCATTTATTGGTGCAACCTTTCCTGCTACAACTAAAATTATCCTTGCTGGAATAGTCGGATTGATGGGCTATGGCTTAAGCCTTGTTTTCTTCGTCATCGCGCTTCGCAACCTTGGCACTGCCCGCACAGGGGCTTATTTTTCAGTTGCACCATTTTTTGGGGCAACATTGTCATTATTACTATTGCATGAGCAACCCACATTATCTTTTTGGATAGCTGGAATTTTGATGGGAATTGGCATTTGGCTGCATTTGACCGAGCAGCACGAGCATAATCACACCCATGAAGAAACTGCACACGCTCACGAGCATATTCATGACGAACACCACCAACATAACCATAATTTTGAGTGGGATGGAACAGAGCCACATATTCATTACCATGTGCATAAACCATTAACCCACTGGCACGCACACTACCCAGATATTCACCACCAGCATTTGCATTAGACAATAAATCCCAAATGCTCGCATAATATCTTGCTTCCAATTGCAATAAGACATAGCCCACCGAGAATTTCGGCAGCTTTACCAGCCTTTGTGCCAATATAGTGACCGACCATAATACCAATGGTTGCCATAAGAAAAGTTGCCACACCAATCATAGTTGCCACAACCCAAATATTGGCATCAATCAGAGCCAATGTCACGCCTACTGCCATAGCATCAATACTTGTGCCAATTGCGGTGAAAATAAGCACATGTAATTTATGTGATTGGCGGCGTTCTTGATGTTCTTTCTGAAATCCCTCATAAATCATTTTTCCGCCAATGACAGAAAGGATAGTGAAAGCCACCCAGTGATCTACAGATTCAATAAAACGACTAGCAACAATACCAATTAACCAACCGATAATCGGCGTTATAGTTTCAATGCTTCCGAAAATAAAGCCTATACGCATTGCTTCGGTAAGCTTTGGTTTGCGAAGCACAACGCCTTTGCTAACTGCTGCTGCGAAGGCATCAGCTGACATACTAAAAGCAAGAATAGTGTTTGAAATAATACTCATAAAAAAATGCTCCAACTGGCTTATAGACAATACAAAACGCAAGGCTGCCAGCATAGCCATTACGAAATGTATTAGTCTCGCCAAATGCCAAAGCACCGATTTAACCATGTGCATTGCACAAGTATGTTGGCTAAATCCCAAAAGGAGGCTACTCCCCAATAACAGTTTCTTAATATACTGCTGCTTATTATTAAACAACATATTTATTCACATATTTATTCAGTTTTTTACAAGATAACACTCCCCGCATAACCACGCCCCACCGCAGCGGAAAGCTGATAGATTTTTATGCTGACACTGCTTTGCACCGAGCCAAAATCGGCTATTTGCTGGGCTGCGGTGTAAATTATGGTTGGTGAAATCAAACCAGTTATGGTGCGTTTGAGAGTTGCACCGCTCATAATTTCCACCTCGTAGCGTTCGCTTTCCTCGGAAAGTGGCACATCCACGCCATCCCGCCAATCACCACCAATGCGAGTGCGGCGTTTCCAGTTGATGGTTAAATCCCCGCCAGCGTTGCGATTGCCGACAATATGCACGGGTGCATAAGGCTTGAGAGATTTGGCAGAATAGGTAAAATCTTGAGCAGTCGTTGCACCAAGTGTTGAACCAATAGTCACAGGCTTGAATTTTTTACCAATTCCCCAGCCTGAGGAAGCCATCAGCTCCCGAGCAATGGCGTTGGTAAGCAACACAAACCTTTCACCAGCCACATGACCAGCCACTGCCCAATCCGTCCCCAAACGCCCACGCAACAGGTTAGAAAGGCGGTATTTATTGGTGTCCAGCAGTGTTGCGGTTTGGAATTGGATAATTTCCTCACCAATCACACAGACATTCGCACCATTTAGCACTGCTATATCAGTGACGCTTTGCAACTGCCCAAAAGTTAGAAGCACATCAATGGTGGTACTTCTATCCCAGCCGTAAATTGTGCCAGCGGGGATAATGTTTAACACAGCACCAATGGTGGCTTGGGCGGTGAGCGTTTGCATCAAAGCATAGTTCGCCCCACCATCATCGGAGCGATAAACCGCTGAACCAGCCCAGCCTTCACCCAAGCCCACCACGCCATAACGCAGATATGCGTCGGTGGTGGCATCAGTCGGAAAGGCTGGTAAATCCAATAATTCCAGCCGAGTGGCGGAAACGCTAGCAGGCACTTGCAAATTGGGTGTGCCAGTTCCTGCTGGGTTGTAAAAATCATAGCTACTCACATCCTCTGCCACTGCGGTGATTTCCTGCACACCATTACGCACCAGCTTGGTGGAATTCACCCGCATTAGGTAAGCTGCACCATCCTTGGTGACGGTGATTACATCGGTTGGCTCTAACAAGGCATATTTTGGTGGCACGGTGAACTGATAATTTACCCGCCCCACCCATGCGTTATAAAGCGTTACATCGGCCACTACCTTTGCTTCTTGGTCAGAAAGCACAATCGGTAAATTGACGGTGGCATAATCCACGGCTTTTACTGTTTGCCGTTGTGATGACTGCGTTCCTGCCTGATAATCTGCGATACGATTGAGATAAATCACATCCACCTGCCGAGGAAGTTCTAGTTCCTGCGTGCGGGTGATGGTGAGGGCATCGCTGCTGCTATCCTGCACCACCAATTCAGAAAAATCTATGGTGGTGCTGGAAACTTTCCCACGCTTGATAAATTTTAGTAAGCCGTCGGATTCCACACAGTCAAAGAAATATGCCGTTGCCAGCTGCTCAAGGCAAGAGCGAACGCTCTGGCGGTTGGTGATGACAAAGCCTGAAACAATATCAGTAAGACGAGAAGTGTCATACATGGTGTTGTCATAGCCAACTTTCTTGAGCAAATCCGCCACAATCTGCCCAAGGCTAGAAAGTCCGAGTTTTCCTTGCACCCAGTGTCCAGTTTTCCAGTTGCTGCCATCAGCCCACACCGAGCCTAAATCAGGGAAAAATGGAAAGGGGCGAGCGTCCCAAGTCCACACGAATTTACGAGGTACAAAATTGCTTTCCAACGCATTTTGGTCGGTGAAATAATCAATTGATGCTTCCAGTGCAGTGCGTTGAGCAAGAAAATCCACCCGCCCACGGCTGCCCCTTGGATAAAAACTCTCCACCGAATCAGGGTCAATAAAAACATTAGGCTGGTTGGAGCAACCATCAACCGACGGAAAACCTAGCTCCGAAAACCACAGAGGTTTCATTTTGGCAGTCCATGCAGTGGTAGTGGCGTTGGGGTTAGTGTGGGTAGAATTCCACCAGTTTTTTACATTTTTCCAAGCGTAAGTCGCACCGCTATAAAATGTTTTGGTGGTGCGGTTAGCGTCCCAGTAATAATCCCAGCCTTCGTCTTTGCTCCAACCATCATAAATTTTTTGGTAATCAATTTGGCTTTGTGGCAAATCGGGCGTTAGCGGAAAATAGCAATCAATCGCCACCACATCAATGTTAGCGTCTGACCATAGCGGATCAAGATTATACCAGCCACCTGTTGAATGATATTCGCTCCAATCCCCACCATACATGACTTTAACGCCAGCACCCACCGCCGATTTTACAGATGCAGCGAGGTTTTTGAGTTGAGTTACCGCAGGGAATACACCTGTGCTGCTAGCATAAGTAGTCAGCCCCACCAATTCCGAGCCAATCATAAAGCCATCAAGATAGTTTTTGAGATATACTCCAGCAATTTGCATAGAAGCGTAATAATTTATGAAGGCGTTATACTGGCTAAAAAATGCAGTAACATCGCTGCTGCTAGTTGGTGTTATTTTGCCTCGCCATGGTTTTGACTGTGGTGTAATCGTATCAACTTGCACCATCGGATAAAGCAAAACCTTGTAGCCACGATTTTTGAGTTCTTGGCAAAGCCGCAAAACGCTTTTATCGGTGGGAGTTCCGCCATAAGTGGGCGTGCCATCGCCGAATAGCAAAATTTGATGAGCAGTGGTGCGAGTATAGCCACCAACTGCCCAATCGTCGGGTGCAACCCTCGCACCTTGCCCGTTAAATTCCGCAGCGGGTTTGATGGTTAGGCTGGCAGAATTGAGGCTATCGGCGAACCAATTTACCACCACCGAAACCCACTCAACATTGGGGAGAGTGGCTTTGAGGTTATCAAGAGCCACCAGCATATCAGCTTTATTGCTGAGATTATTGAGGTTGATTTTGCTAACTTTCCCACCTTGCACAAAATTACCGCCTGCGTCTTGCTGCCCACTGGTTTTTTCTTGCACTATTGTGTCATAAACAAATTCACCCGCTCCTGGTATGATGGTGATTTCCTTGATTTTATCCTCCAAATCGTTCGGCTTTTTCATGGTACGACGAACTTCAAAGGTGAAGTTTGGTATGCGGTTGCCAAAATCAGCAAGCGGAAAATCCTTAATCACCACATACGCCATCCCCCGATAAGCAGGCGTTTGCCCAGCTGGGTAAAAGGTGGACATAAAACTATCGGGCAGCTGGGTTTCATCACCCAAATAGAGAGTATAACTGCCAGCGGTTAAATCTAGCTGCTTGGCATCCGCCCACACTCGCACTAATTCGCTGATTGCCCCTTCGCAAATGGCAATGGCAAGGCTTGCCGTGTAAGTGTAGCTGGTGGTGGTAGTTTCCACACCACCCCCGCCACCGCCTTTGCCACCACCAGATGACTGGGTGCTAGTGGTGACATGCTCCTGGATTGGCTGCGACCAAATCACATTGCCTGCGATGCGAGCGTTGCCATAAATCACAGGTATGGCTTTGCCGTAGGTAGAGGCTTGCACCATGAGGTCGGTAAGCCGTGAGCCTTCCTGATTGATTTTAGCCTTGCCACCACCAAAAATAGCTCGGTCAATAAACCCACCCAAAAATCCGCCCGCACCACCAGCGACCGCTGCAAAAAAAGTGCCAGCTCCGAGAGATGATGCAGCGGAACTAGCCGCAGCTGCTAAAACTATTGCTGCCATCTGAATACCTTTACTAACCGAGAATTCCAATCAGCATCCAAGCGATGCTCCACCACCCGCCGAGCAGGTGCATAAGCGTGAATCATTCCCAAAGTTCCCTCATAATCAGTGAGAATTGCCAAATGCTGCGGATTATCACGCACCGAAAACAGAGCCAAATCGCCAGCCTGCGGCTCTTGCACTTCATCCAGTAAATCAGTGAGTTTTTGGGTGAGATATGCTCCATCTGGTTCTTTGGAATAAGCAATTTCGTCATAACCAGCGAGCGACTGCCCGTTCCTATCCTTTAGCCCCAACTCATCCACCACACCCACCACCAGCCCAAGACAATCACAGCCCACGCCTTTGAGGCGTGCTTGGTGGTGAAAGGGAGTGCCAAGCCAAGTGCGGGCGGTTGTAATTATTTGTTCTTGCTTATTTTTCATAACTGTGCCATTGGATTATTTTAAGTCTTGCAATAACTATTCCGTTGGAGTATATTAAAATGGCTAACCCCAGTGATAGATACATTGATGTAGTGCCGCTGAGTTGCTTTAGAAAAGCTACTAAAAAGCTGTTTTCTGAAGATGATATTGCGGAATTGATTGATTTTTTGGGTAACAACCCTGAAAAAGGCGACATAATTCAGGGTACAGGCGGAATACGGAAACTTCGCTGGGCATTAGAAGGCAGAGGCAAACGCGGTGGTAGCCGAGTGATTTACTATTACCATCGCCCCGAGTGGCAAATATTGTTGCTAACTGCTTATGCCAAAAATGAACGCGAAGATTTATCGCAGCAAGAGAAAAAAGGGTTTGCTGCACTGATTAAAGAAATATTAGAACAGGAGTAACGAACATGGCACGACCAGCAGGAAAACAAACGATAAGCAAAAAAGGCTTAAGCCCACTAGCGCGCGACATAATGGAAAGCCTTGAGGAGTACGCTGCCTATAGGCGTGGCGAGAAAACGGATATAAAAGTGGTGCGTGTAATTCCAAAACCAACGCTTCCTGAAGATGTTGATGTAAAGGCTATTCGTGGCAAGCTTGGTATGACGCAAGAACAATTCACCAGCTTTGGATTTTCGCTGAGTGCCATTCGTCACTGGGAAGCCCATCGTCGCACACCAGAAGGTTCAGCTCGGGTTTTGCTTAGTGTAATTGCCCGCAATCCTAGCGTTGTCTTGGAAACGATACATAGTTAATCCTCAATTCTGTGTTGCAGCGGTTGCGAGCATTTTGTCCATACCAGGCACATAGGGTTCACCTCGGAAATTTACGGCATTGGTAAATTTTCCCGCACAAGTGGTGATGGTTTTGTCGCAACCTGCAATGGCGTTGAAGGTATCGCCAACAGCAATGTTATTGGGCATGGGCAGCACCAGCGTAAATTGCTTGTTAGCAAACTCCTTAATTTCCATCCTCCTGCCAGAATTTGCACCTGTTAAAAACTGGATTTCCCCGCCAGAAAAATAACCAGCTGCTTGCGTCATAGAATTGCTGATAAATACTTGGCGGCTAGTGATGGTATTTACGCTGCCAGAAACCGTGTAACTGGCAGGATTAGCTTTACATCTACCATCACCAAAAATTGCTCGGCAGGTTGGACTGTATAATTCCACAATGTTTTGGCTGAGTTTTTGTGCCAGCCCTCGCACCTCGGCTATAAACTGCCCGTTTTTGAGAGTAACTTCGCCCAGCCAGCCACGGCGGTGAGTAATTATGCCTTGGCTTAGGTCAGCGACATTCACCATAAAAATTTCAATTTCAGCAAAGTCGTATTTGCCTGCCATAATATCGGCTTCGGTGATGGCAGCTGCGTCAAGGATTCCCGCCACATCAAGATTATCAACGCTAAATTTATCCTTGGTTTCTATGCTGGTTGGCGAAAATCCCGTGGCGGCTTTATATAGCTGGCTGCTGATGGTGAGGTCGGAAGTGTGATCGGTAAAACCGAGAACAGAACCATCCACCAGCGATAGTTTCCAACACACTGCAAGGCTGGTTACTTCGCCCGCAAGGTGTGTAGTCATATTGCTGGATGCTGTTCTCATATTCTAATCTCCATAATGGGGATGGAATCCCAAACAAATATCCCTGGTCCGTCAGCTCGCACTGTCAGAGCATCGCTATCAAAACGCACTGGCACATCAAACTCAAAATCGGCACTTACAAGCACTGTATTGGCGGGGGCGGTGGTAAAGGTGATAATTCCCGTGCTATAATCCACGGCATAACCAGAGCTTTGCAGCACGGAATTTAGGTAAATTTTAACTGTGCCATTTACTGGTTTTTTGATTTCCCGCACATAACTGTAAGAGCCACTGGTATAGGTTTTGGTAAGTTGAAAACCTGTCAAAACCCCATTACCAGTGCCGATATTTTGCCCAACCGCTTGATAATCGCTCCAATCTTTGAAGCGAAAACCATAAGCTTTGCCGTATCTTGCACGGAAAAACGCTTGCAGCGTGTCCATATCGGTTTTGGTTTTTAACCCCGTGGATACATCCCACTTGCCACGAGCTTTTTGCCAATTGACATTGCGTTGCTCAAAACCTGCAAAAGTGGTGCTGATGCTGGTGTTAAACTCCGCACCACCGCTTGCACCATAAGCAATTTTTGGTGGAAACTGTACTTCGTGAAAAGCAACCATTTTATCCGTTCCTTGACTTGTGGCGTTGCATTTCGCCTGCAAATTTCGCCATAATTTGCCCCCGTGATTCCATAAAACTTTGAGTGTTGGGTGTGCTGATATTGAAGGTTACATTCATGCCACCTGCCAGTTTCTTATTTTTGGGAATGACTGTTTCCCCTTTTTGCAAAATGGCTGGGAATTCATCAGGCATCAGCCCATTGTGAAATCTCGGAGCGTTGGCAAAAATATGAGCAGGCATCATGCGGGAGGGGGCAAAAGATTCGCCCACAATGCCACCATCGTGGAAAATGCTAGAAAACAAACTGCCAAAAATTCCACCGCCAGCACTACTGCCACCAGCACCACCGCCGCCACCAAGCAAACTGCTCAACCCGCCCTCAATTGGGCCTGTAATATTTTCACGAATAAAACTGCGTAAAATATCTTGTTCAATAGACTGCACAAGGTCGCCGAGTTTTTTCATGCTAAATTCGCCAGTGGATACCATGTCCACCAGCGTATCTTCTATTTTGGTCGCTGCATTACCAAATACCCGCTCGGAATTTTTGGCGGCGTTGGTGGCTTCGTCGGCATAACGACCCAAGGCACGGCTCGCACCATCTGTCCATTTCTCGCTATCTAGCTGTGATTTATTGTAAATTTCTTTGAGTTTTACGGCATAGATTTGCTCAATGATGGCTAGGTATTTTTGGTTGGCTTCGGTTGCTCCGCCCAAATCCTCAACTAGCTTAGTTTTCCAATCATCTAACGCTTGTTTAGCCACCTCATAAGAAGGTTTGGTTTTTAGCACCTCTTGATTGATTTGCTCCAGTGCGTGTTTGTGTTTTTCTTGTGCATCTGTGGCATCTTTGGCGGCTTTTTGCTCGTCGTAGATTGCAGCCGCCAACTCCGCCACCTTATCGCGCATTTCTTGCGTAGCGGTGGGATTGAGTTTATCCAGTTCGCTCTGCACCGCTTTTTTGCGAGGGTTGCTGATATTTTCAACAACCTGCCGTTTTTGTAGGCTTTCTATCAGCTTTTCGTTGGCTTCAGTCAGCTGGCGGGTTTGCTGGTTGGCTTGTGCTAGGTATTTGTCATATTTGCTGTTAGACAATTGCTCGTTGAGTTTTTTGGCTTGCTCAATGGCAGTTTGATTGGCATCCGTGCTTAAACCATCCAATTGCTTATTGATGCGATCCCGCTCGGCGAGGATTTTATCGCCATCGGTTTGCGTGGCTTTAAGCAAATCATCGGCTAGTTTCTTGTGGATACCCTCAATTTTGTCCGCTTTGTTTTGCTCTTGGGCGATTTCATAATCAGCAGCGGCTTTTTTCTTTTCTTCCTGCTCGGCGGCAATTTTAGCGTCAATTTCTGCCACTCGGTTTTTAGCAGCAGTGTAAGCAGGATTATCCACCAGCCCAAACAGCAATGTGTCATTGCCTGCATTTTTGATAAAATCAGCTTTATTTTGCTCAGCGTCTTTTTGTTCTTGCAGCGTTCCACGCACTTCTTTTTGAATAGCAGCTAATTTGCCAGAAAGAAAATCAAGCGATGATTGCACCGTGCCGCTTTCGGCGATATTCGCACCAAAGGCTTTGAGTAAATCGTCCCATTCCACCCGCAGGCGGTGGGTAGCTCCAGTAAGTCCGCCTGCTTCACCCTCGGCAGCACCACCCACTTTTTCCCGCACTTTTTGCAGGATTATGGCGAGGGCTTCGCTTTCACTCCCCGTTTCCACGAGGCTTTTTATCATCTCCGCTTGCGAGCTGGTAAAAGTTACTCCTGCCTTGGAAAGAGCATTGATGTTTTGTACTGGGTCATCCAGTAATTTGCCAAACCGCAAAATCACGGAATTTAAGTCACTGCCCATCACAGTGGATAGGTCAGTTGCCAGCTTGATGGTTTCAAAGAAAGTGTCGTGGCTCACGCCTTTGAAAGTAAGAAGTTCCGTGGCTGCGTTTTGGATTTCTTCATTGCCTCGCAGGGTTGAGCGTTCGTAGGCTTCGGCGAATTCTAAAATTTCGCTTTTGGTAACACCAGCGGCGTTGCCAGTAGCTTTAAGCACTGCTTGCAATCGCAATTGTGCTTGTTCAAACTTGGCATATTCCTTAAGCCCGTCCACCACCACAAAAGTCAAAGCCCCCACGGCAGCTGCGGCAGCAATTCCCGCAGGTCCGAGAGCTGATAAGAACTGCCCAGCCCGACCAGCCTCGCTAGAAAGTTCATGCAGCACATCATGCACTTGCTCACTGGCGGCATTGAGTGCAACCAATTCCTTGGAGGCTGGCTTGGTGGCTTCCTTGATTTTTGCTAGGGCGATTTGTCCTTGCTCACCAGTAAGCGTGAGTTCACGGCGGACTTTGTCGCCATCAATCACTGCTATGCGTATTGATATGTTCTGGGTTGCTGTTGCCATGTTTTTTAATTGCTTCAAATAGTCCGAGTTCGCCGTAATCCAGCAAATGCAAAAGCACCCTCTGGTCATAACCAAGAGCAGTGCAAATGCTTAAAATAGTGGGAATGCAAAAGCCTGCAACTTTGCCATTGGGAAAATATCGCACAAATCCTCGCTGGATGATTTCCCAAGCCTCAAAACCTTCAATGGTAAGGGGTTCGTTTTGCTGGTATGGACAAAATTCGCCTGTTAGCTCGCTTTTTTCACCTTTGCTGCACGGGAGTCCTTCTTCGTGGCAACTTTGGCAGTATCCTGACCCACCGCCAAAGTGCCATGCACAGCGGGTCTTGAGCCGTTTCCCTCAGTTTCCAGCAAGAAAAATGAGGTGGTATATTTTTCCCAAAACTCCTGCCCGATAAACCAAATATCCATCAAATCGCAGATGCTTTGCTCGCCAACAACTGCCAGCTCTTCACCCTCGGGCAGAAAAACTCCTTCCCACTGTGTAATTGCAGAAACTGCCAAGGCTTTAATCAGCAAGGACTGCGACAAGCCGAGGCGGATTTGCTCGTTTTCTAAATTATTCTCGGCTTGCAGAGCCTTGATTTGCTTAATCACCATAGATTGAGCAGCACTCATAATGGCGGTGGAAAGCGGACGCACCAGCACTCGCACCTCGGAGGGTAAATCTAGCCAATATGGTTCTTTCTTGAGATTTAGTCGGATCATGTTTTTATTCCTTATGGATAGCTGGTTACATCGTTTTTCAAAACCACAGTTACGGATTTGCTGAGGGCATCGTCATAAACACCCTGCCAATTGAAATTGGTTTGCACGCCGCCTGGTCCTGAAATTGGCACACGGGGGCGAGGCAAATAAACTTCGTGGAAAGTCCAAGTGAGGGAGAAATTATTGGCATCTAAACCCGCCATTTTATAAGCCAGCTCCAGCTCAATGGCGTTGTTATTCAGTGCATCATCAAGCAAAGTAGTATCAGCAAATCTTACATCAATACTGCCTGTGATATTTACTGTGGTGGGGTCAACGCCATCAATCAGCCCATCATTTCTGATAGTTGGCACGGCTTGCATTCCATTGGCATAGGTAAATTGCGCCCCCGTTACATTGGCAAGAGCCACTGAATTGCGTTTGATTGAACCATTGAACTGGCTAAAAGGTTTGTACACTCGTGAAGTTGGCGTGCCACCTTGCGAGCTGGTGTAGCGGGTTTCTCCTTGGGCAAGGATATTGAGCGTAGCATTTGCTGCCCCCGACCGCTGAAAATTAAACGCCATGGAATTAAGCATGCAGCCCGTATGCACAAAATAGGCTGGCACATTGGTGTGACCAATTTCTGCCGAAAATGAGGGGAGCGAAGCCGCACCGCTGATAAAAGTATGAGTGTAACCACCGCCTGATAAAGTTGCCCCACTTGCCACCCCGTTGACATTGCCTGAAGCGAGGGTGAAGGCGTTGCCAGCAGCCCCCACCGTGTCATAAACGACTGATAATTTTGTGCCGCCTGAATTTGAATAAGTGGCGGGGGTGATGCTGGCGTTGACGGAAGCGTTGAGGTCAGTGGCGAGCTGCGTCAAAGTTGCAGCAAGGTTAGCACCGATATTGGTTTGCGTGCCAGTTGCACCAGATGCCACAAAAGTCCACACCACACCGTTGATAGTGATAGTATGGCTGGCACTTGGGTTGGCAGTAAAAGTAATATCGCCAGTCGCTTGCACGCCTGCACTGGTAGGATTTCCCAGCAACAATTGCAACCACCTACCAAAATCTCTGGCTTCAACTGGCACAACGAAATTGCCCGTATCGTTAATCACATCACGAAACGGGGTGCGTGGTTCACGACCTTGCCCGAGCAATTCTGAGGAGAGGAGATTTTGCTCAGCACTTAAATCAGACGAGGAAAAGGCGAATTTTTCCCAATTGCCAGTGGGTTTTGTGCCGTAAGTTACTTCTTTGAGGGCAAGCAAGGACGCTGCCGAGCCATAGGAACGAGCCATATTTTACTCCATAGTTTGAGGTTGGTTAATTGAGCGGGTCAGTGGTGAAAAAACGCACCATGATTTGCACATTTGCCGAGCGGATGGTGGCTGCACCTTCTATTGGGTCATCGTTAAAATCGGGGCTTTTGGCTTCCACCCATTCCGCCAGCCCGTCCAGTGTGCGGTTGGCGTTGATTATGCTGCCGATATTTACCAATAAACTATCAAGCAAATTACTGCGAGTGGCGGAATCAGCATTTTGCACCAATACTTCCAACCCAAGCAAATGCTCGTAAATGTAGGTGAGTGGTGACAATAAAACTTCTGGTTCATCGCCCGCACCATCTCGTAGCACTATCATGCCATCAGTTGGCACAGTTTGCGGCTTATCTAAATTGCGATAAACCTTTATGTTCGCTGTTTCCAGCGTTTTTAGCTTGTTAAAAAGTGCGGAAATAACCTGTTCGCGTTTGCTAGTCATTACTATTTGCCTCCTGCCAGTTATCCAAAATTGCCTGCCCCAACAGTGGCTGCCAGCGGTTGACTACTGCTTGATAATCAAGGCGTTTGGTGAGTTTTGCTTGTGGTATGAGTAAAAACATCACCACCGTAGCAAGCCCTCGTCCAGATTTAAGAGCAGAATCGCTGGCTCTCCGAAACCCGCCTCGTTTTCCTGTTCCCTCCCGCAGATTATCCACCACCAGCAGGGAAATTTTCCCCGAGCGATAGACAAAACGCAGCTTGCCAAGAGTGTGTTCGGGGAAAGTTGAGGGGCTAATTCTTCTGCCACCAATTCCTCTTTTGGGAGCTGCTTCGGTGGGTATGGCTAGGAAAAACCCATCTTTGCTTTTGATTAACGCACCTTCGTTGAACGCTCGCACAATCTTTGGGGCTTTAGAAAACACCCAACCCGCCGCAGCAATAGATTTTTGCCCTTTGGGATAGAACTTGGCTTGCCAGCTTTTGGCAAGTTTGTTTCCTAATCCTGCATTCACCACTTGCGAGCGTAAATCATCTTTTATGCTGGTAGTGATTTTTGCCACCCCTGCGGTTATGGCTGCTTCAGCTGCCGCTTTCTGCCCTTCCATGAATTTATGGAGGTTGCCCTTTATTGCTGCATCAAGCCGCATAGCAATCCACCAGCCACACCAAGCGTTCACTATCCCGCCGTGGCGTTCCTTGCACGCTGTAAGTTATGCCATCAATCATGAACTGGTCGCCAGCCGTGATGCTCGGGCAGTCAGCAATTTGCACTTCCACTATCATAGTAGGAGTTTCAATTATTGACTGCCCAACATCCTGAAATAAATCAGGCGAGCGGGTGATGACACGAATGTTTTGGTTTGTTCCCAATATTGGCAAGAAAAAGGCTGGTTTTGATAAGTTGCTGTCGTTAAACAATGCACTTATTGCAGTATTAAAAGCATTCATAATAATTGCTCAAATTGGATTAAGAAATAAACGCACAGTTAAGCCTTACACTACCCGTGCTGCTGGGGTTGCTAGCAATGGCAACCGCCACGCCGATTAATTTATTGCCAGTAAGGACGCTGGTTGCTACTTTGTTGGTATCATCCCAATAGATTAATTGCCCAACTGTCCACGCCTGTGCGCTAGTTTTGGCAATGGTAAAAACCCCTTCTAGCACAGCCTCTACATCAAGACCAATTGGTGCATCGTTGCTAGCAATGCCAAAAATTGAACCAACCAATAAGCCTGCACCTGAACTTACCGCATAAGGTGCGGTAAGAGTGATGGTTTTGCCATCTTGAATAAAATTTTTCATAAATATTCTCCTTAAAAAATAATGGTTTTTTGATTTCCGAATTCTAATTTACGATTACGCACCAGCGTTTTTATAGATACCGCGCCAGTCAATAGCTTTAGCGGCAAAATCAAGACGAGCTTTTAGTTCCAAGCCGTCCACATCAAATCCGACCCGACTTTCTAGATACACGCCCTCGTTGCCTTCTAGGTACGCATATTCAATGGTATCAATTTGTCCTGGGTCGCCCGCTAAATACCAAGACTGCGCCGAAGCGGCATCAAGGCGTGGTTCGGCGATCACCTGCAATGTTCCCGCAAAGGGATTTACATCAGGGTTTTTAGTATAAACCACATTGCTGACCGTTACGAATTGCTGAGCAGTAGTTTCCTGCGCGGAAGGAACGATCAAGAACTTGGGCATGACATTGATAAAACGACCATTGAGTCCTTTTTGCTGACGCAGAGCCGCTCGCCCAACACCAAGCGATGCCACAGAAATTACTGTGCCTGTGCCAGTAAGATTGGCATGGTTAGCGTGGAATAATGGCGTGCCATCACCCATGGCAGCATTGGCGGTGATAATTCCCCAAACGGTATCGCTTTCTAAATCGGCAGCAGCTCGCCCGAACATGGAAGGTAGGCGCGTAAAAGCATCAAGATCATCATTGATTATCACCTGACGGCTAATCGCCACCACTTTACCATAAGTTGCTAGCGCATATTGTTCGCGGGCATCACTAACCGAGCCGCGTTTGAACTCACCAGATTCATTGATCTTATCTAGCGACGGTGCATCACCTAACTGCACCCTAGCCATCATTTTGAAATCTGGAGCGATAGTTTGCCGAGTGAAAGGCTTAAAAGTTTGGGGAGCCGCATCGTAAGCATCACGCAAAGTTTTATTAGCAACATTGGCAAGAATGTAGGGAAAATCTGTCGTTCCCATCATTCCACCGCGCTGTTCTAAACCGAGCATTTCACCTGCGAGTTGCACGCGAGATAATCCACGAGTTTTTACACCCCTTCGTTCCAGCATATCGCGCCCAATTTCCATTAGGCTCATGCCCCGAAACTCACGGGAGCTGCTTTCCAACTTGTATTTATCG
>CXWL01020953.1_pt1 | contig 32465 bp, 30 predicted proteins | sample 590931 | NCBI WGS metagenome assembly CXWL01 (sample SAMEA3498368, study PRJEB10139) | groundwater metagenome | biome: water well; material: biofilm material | place: Germany | collected 2015-04-27
CGAAACGGATGAAAGAGGTGCAATCATGAAGAAGCGCAAGAATCCCCATATCGGCGGCAAGTTCGAGGACTGGCTCAAAGAGCAAGGCATGTATGAAGAGGCGACCAGCGCCGCCATCAAGAAAGTCGTGGCGTGGCAAATTCAGCAGGCGATGGAGGAACAGAACCTGACCCGGACGGAAATGGCGCGGCGGATGGAAACGAGCCGGGTGCAGCTTAATCGCCTGCTTGATCCCAAAAACGACGGGGTGACACTGGCCACCTTGAGCCGCGCGGCGGCTATCGTTGGCCGTCGCCTGCGTCTGGAATTGGTGTAGCTCAGAGGCCTGAGCTTCGGGCGTCTCGTGATAGAATCAAACTGAAACGCTTATGATGGCGTGTCAATCAACCGCTCTCGTTCCAGAACGCGGCGCACTTCCTCAAAGGCGGCAGCGATATTCCCAGAAGGAAATCGAATCTGGCCTAGGCCTTCTATGTTACTGCACTGGGTGCAGCCATCTTCAAGCATGATGATTGCCTTAGTGAATCCGAGGCGTCCTTGAAACAGTCCCGCCTCGTGAACCACGTTCATTCTTGCTTGAACCGCTCCGTCTGCTCTCTCATCTTCCGCAGTCATTACGAGGAAGGCGATTGTGGCAGCGTTTAACATATCTGATAATCTGGACGTGTTTGAGACACCAGCGACTGGTACACGATTGAACTCATCCCAAGGTAACTTCAATCGATCCTGTACAAAGTCTTTAAGCTCACGCCATGCGGGTGAGTGACCATGACCAATGAAAACCCGTGACCCGCTTCTCTCGGAAGTCTTGTATTTGCGCGATTTCCGTTCAAGGTGCGCTCCTGCCTCTCTCGCTATATCCTCGGCTGCATGACAGATTGAGAATGCCTGCCTAATGCTCTCTGCCTCTGTCATAACCTGTATATGTGGAGGGACTTGCGCCCTTTGGCCCACCGCGGTGATATCGCGAGTCATGATCGGGCCCTTGGGGGACATGCATTGTGCTATTTCGTGCGGTGATAAAGGCTCTAGCTTCTCTACTTTTTCTCTTAATGTTTTCAAAAGCGCATCTTCGCGCTCACCGAGCTCGGTCTCAAGAATGGAAACAATAGCTGACTTCGCTGACTTAAACATGGTTTCCGCTTCATCAGCGGCCTTACGTGCTTTCTCTATGTTTGGCTTGCCAGCCAGATTTACGATATGTGCTCGAACAACTTTCGGATCGTGCTCTAACCATTCTCCGCGTGTGCCCATGTTTGAGAAGCTCGGGCCATTCAAGCCCCATTCCTGACTGAAGTGCGCTCCGGGGGGAGGTGGCAGGAAATCCTCGTAATAGACGCGTGAATGATAGCCCTGCCATGAACCAGAGAACGAGCGCCCGACTTCTTGGGCCGCTTCGGCCAAGGCCTCTACCGGCTTGGCTACTTCCTCTTGGGCTGCAACAGTTGCGACAGTCTTTAGCTTATCTGCAACGGTAAAGAGTTCTTCAGTGTGGGTCACTGCAATTGATCCAAGGCGAAATGCTACCTGCTAGTTTAATGAAACAGCCGGATTTTACAACTAGTCCTCTGCTTCATAAACGGTAAGCCTTGGAACACGCGCCGAACCAGTAAACGCAGGCGATTTCCTGCTGTGTGCCGGTGCTCCCGCCGTCATGACCTCTTTCTGTGTGCCCCAACTACGGACGGGGCGAAGGCACTCTAGCCGCCGCCGCTTGCTGTCAATGACGTTTTTTGGTTCCCCCTACGGTCTGCCCCCAAAAAACTATGACAGCCGCGCTCGGTTGCGGCGGCCATGTGCCTCTTTCGCCCCCGCCGTGGGGGTCACATTAAGAAAGGGGACAATCATGACGACCAACGAAACGAACAACGCCGCAAGAATCGCCGCCCTCAACGACCTGTGCCGCAAGGCTATGGGAATTGCAGGCCGTCTATTCCAGACGCAAGGTATCTGCGCCTTGTCTCAGGCCGATCAATCCGCCATCCGGGAGCAAGTCGAAACCTTTACCGCCTTCACGCCGGATAACGATCCCTACGGCGAGCGTGACTTTGGCGCGTTCGAGCACAATGGCCAGCGTATCTTCTGGAAGATCGACTACTACGACACCACCTTGACCAAAGGCAGTGAAGACCCGACCGATCCCAAGCAGACCGTGCGAGTGCTCACCATCATGCTAGCCTCAGAATACTGATGCCATGCCCGCGCCAGTTTCGGCTGGCGCGGGCTTTCTTATGTTTCACAAATGGTGTTCTATGCACTATGCCTGGAACCTAGGTGAGCACTCTACACACCGTTTCTCGCGCCTTTAATATCGAGAAGATTGATCTTATCAATCTTCTTCTCATGAACGACTATCGTCAGCCTTGCGGGATACTTGAACCGCATTTCACTAATTCGAAACGTCCACAACATGATCTTCAGCAAATCCTCATCACTTATATTTTTGTGCCCTTTGATACGGGTGATACCTGACCCAAATATTGGTGTAGATACGTTTTGTTGACCATATATGTTGTTCACTCTATCCCAGAAGGTAATCAAGAACTCTAGGTACTCTGGCATCGTAAGCTGAGCTTTGTTGTTTGCATCAAACTTAGAGAACGCCGTTAGCAGGTAGTCTTTGTAGACGCATATGGTTCCTATCTGATAACGAGGGGTCTTCCCGCTCGTCCGAGCACTGTTGATATCTAGTATCTCATCGCGCTCGAATGCGTATTGCTCTATATGGCGATCCAATTCTGGCGGAGATATATCGAGGTGCTTTTTTATGAAGACACCGTTGAGCGACTCTTCAGCAATTAGCTTGTTGTCGACTTGAGTGTCGAAATACTCATTGAACGCTATTACCTTTAAGCCAGGCTGACCGAAGATATCACCGACCTTGATTGTTACGTCGCTTCCCTCAACCTGAATGTCGATGTGATTGAGAGTGTTAGCCCATATCCAAATCACCAGATAGGAAACGCCTAAGGCCGCGAGAAATAACGAACCCAAGGGAATCTTGTACTCTGCCGGTATATCGACAAATAAAACTACTAAGGACAGGGTTGCGCTAACCGCAGAAGTGAACCTGAGGAAGTAGTCTCTGATCCTTCTATCCCAGATTCTTACTTTACTCATTGTCCAGTCCGTGCCTTCAGTTCCAGCAGCTTCAGTTATATCGATAGATATTCGGGTCAGCCTTGGAGGCTAACATGAACTTCTCATCTCGCAATGCCTTCTCGATAAGACTCTTTGTGAGAGGAACGTGAAGAGTCGGAACCCTCTGCATTGAGTCTCGAAATATTGGGATGCGATCCCACAAGGCTCGCACCTCTTGTTTTATTGATCCGCCAGATAGAAGGCCTTCCTTAGTTGTGTACTCTGGGTATATAGCAATTACTGGAAGTGCTTGGTCATTTATTCCGTAGTCGAGCTCTTCTCGAAGTGCTCTGGAAGATATTGTTGCCATGCTAAGGATGAGAACGATATTCTTGGAGTTTCGTAAGCGCTCCCTAAGTCGCGGCTTCAGGGTCGTTTCCCAGTCACTGTTATCGCGGACGTTGTACGTCTTGTCGTGCGAATCATTAAAAGGGAATGCTGCGTCGGCTCCTTTCCACGAGCGAAGCAGGTTGTAATAGCAGAAATCCTTAGTGGCATGAGCGCCAAGCGTGCTGGCACTGAACGGCTCAGCGACATAAAAGGCGACATAGTTTCCATTTTGATATGTCATATCTTCCTCCAAGACAATCCAAGATGAAGTGGGAGCGGGTATAGTGGTAGAGCCTGAAACTGCTGCAGCGTTCTAGTTTAATGGAATAGCTGTAATTTATAAATAGTCAGTCATCTGTTCATGTTTCATAAATGGTAAGTCTTGGAGCATGCGCGGAACCCGTGCCAATGCTGGCTTTCCCGCGTTCCACAACTCTGTTTCAGAATGACGGCCGCTCCCGGCTTCACCTGCCGTCAGATCACAATGCGCTCGACCTCATCAAGCGAGACCTGATCGTTGCGCCGATCATAGAGGCCGGTCGTGCGGGCGCTTTCATGGTTGGCCATCTGCTGCGCGATTTCCAGCTTGCCGCCGTTGCGGAGATATTCGGTGATGCCCGTGGCGCGGAAGGAGTGATTGCCAACCTTGGTGCGAATGCCTGCTTCGGTGGCGTGCCTGCGGATCATGCGGTAGGCGTCCGGCTGGGTCATGGCCTGATCCGAGAGTTGCCCGGTGCGGCCTCGGGTCGTCCGGAATAACACGCTCTTGCCCTCGACCAACTGCGCGGCGTTGATATAAGCGTGCAGATATTCTTCAAGATTGTGGTGGCAAGGCATTTCATGGAGCTTGCCGCCTTTTTCGTGCAGGCGCACCCACGTGCGGCGGCCTTGGATATAGACATCCTCGACCTGCATCTTGAGCGCCGCGCCGACACGGGCGAAGGTGAACACCATCAGCCCGATCAAGGCGCGGTCGCGCAGGCCGGTGAGGGTAGTGGTGTCGATCGCATCGAGGAGGGCGCGGGCTTCGTCGGCGGCGAGCACCGGCGTCTTGCCTTTCTTTGCTGAATGCTTTGGCCCGCGTACCGAGCTGGCCGGATTGACGGCGATGACCTGGCCGACTACGAGCCAGTCACACAGCATGCGGATCGCAGCGAGGTGTTGCTTGACCGAGGGGGCCGCCAGGCGGGTCTGCAAGGTCTCGATATAAGCCGCCACATGCACCGGCTCGATGTCGCGCAGCTCGGTCAGGCCGTTACGCGCGCACCAGGCAGCGAACTCGGCGACAGCCCACGCATAGGCTTTGCGGGTATTTGGGTTGCGGATGTTGGCGGTGAAGAATTCGACGAAGCGCTTGCCCGCGTCGGGTGTCGGCGCGAAGAGCGCCGGAAGTGGGAACGCCGACCCAGAATTTACCCTCGTTAACGCTTGCGTCATCCCCTGCTCCTTACCCTCAGATTAGTGTATGATAATGTCCTTTATCATTCTCTATATAGCACAAGGGGAGACCTCTGAAAACCATCAATTTGGCCAACCATGAATTCATCAGGACCAGCGGCCCCTTCGACTAGCACAACGACTACGTCGCGGCCTCGATAAAGCCGAGTCAACCGACTTTATTGCCGTGGCCTCGTCTGAATGAGTAGCCGCTGCTGGATTTCGTTATATACGGGCAGCGCCGCTTCTGACTCAATCGTCACAGCTATGCCGTAACGAACCTCTTCGTTTCTAGCAAGACCCGCATCTTCCTTGCACCAGACGCGCAAGGAAAGATGACCATCATCGATAAATGGCACGGCCGACTCGCCCTCAAAATGCTCATGGAAAACGCTGCCGCGTTTGACCGTCGGATCGGCAGGCTGGCTTTTTCTCCTGTTGACGCCCAGTACCTGAATGGGCGGAACCATTGTATCCGCTTCAAGTCGGACACAGCGATAGCTTTGATGGCCGGGCTTGATAGGCGAAAACCATGCGATCGTGACCGTCAACGACCGCGGTTCGGTAACGCGCTCCAAACATGCTGGCAATGGAATGCGGAAATTATGTGCTGTGTCTGGCCGCACCATTCCAAAGCCAACCAGCGTCGCGCGGTTTGGGGCGCACTCAAGCACTTCACTGATATCCGGCACACCAAAGCCGACGAAACGGCATGAATTCTCGGCGCGCTCGACGAACCGCTTTCTGTCTTCAGGCCCGCATATCTCTTTTAGGAGTTCATCATTGCCGTTCCACCGGGCGCTGTGTACCAGCAAGGTTTTCACTACGACCGCATAGAATTGTGGGTCAATATCCGCGAGTAGCGAACCACCGTTGCGGTCCACCAAGGCATCGAAAATGCGATGCCCTGCCCTTGTCGCAAGCGCCGTCGCCGAGCTTGTCCCGTCGCTTAAAGCGATCTGGTCGAGGCGTCCCTGCCCGAGCGCGTCGGGAGCAGCGGCGCTAAGACCATAGAGTTTTCTGGGCGAACCTACAGATACTTTGAGGCCGCCGACCGTGGTCTGCATTCTGACGTGTTCACGGCCGCCTGGGAAATAGAGGTCTGGCTTGATCATCCGTCGATGTCCGAGTCCAAGCCCGGAACTTACGTTTGGCAGCGTGTTGTCCTCGAAAGGATCGATGGCGTTATGCAGGCCTTGACGCGTCGCGACATTGTCATGGTGCTGCGCACCAATGGTGAGCCCGTTGAGGGATTCCGCAGGCGAGAGGATGGTGCGCTCATGCTTGGCTGCATTGAGCGCTCGGATCACGGCTTTTTCCCGGTCCTGTGGGCTTGCGTTCTCGAAGGCTACCCAGCTCTCGAAATCCGGGATATTGAGAGGATCGGAGATGTTGCCGCCGCTCACCAGAAAGAGAATGTTGTAACGGACGGCGAGAAAATCCAACAGCCTTGCAAGCGGACTCACCCACCCAGTGAAAGGGCGGCGTGTATCACCTATAGAAAGATTGACAAGGAATACCGTCGGTGCTGCGGCTTCTTCACCCTCACTCCCCTTAATGCGCAAAATAGCGCGGTAGATCGTATCGATGAGAAGGCGTTCTCCATCGGTATGCTCGAAACCGTGCTCATTGGCGAGCATCAGCGGACGCACGTAGAGAGGGCGCGGCAGAGTAGTACCGTTTTCATTACGATCCCCATGCAGGATGAGCGAGGCCATCGCCGTGCCATGAACACGGCGCGACACCAAGGCCAGGTTTTGCAGATTATCTGGGTCATCGAGCACCAGCCGGTCGGCAAGCAGAGCATGCGCCTGCACAGGCACGCCATCGAGCAGCGCCGCAACTGGACGGCCTGCAGGAGGCGGCACGACGGCCGCCCCCAGCGTTGCAGCCGCTTCCGCCTCGATTTCCAAAGGGCCTCGCAAGAAACTTTGCGGGCGAAGGAACATCACATCATCCGCGAGGGCGAGCTTCACCGTGCGCTCTGTTATGAGGTTCTGCACATCCCTCGCAGGGATGTCTATCAGCATACCGTGATAGGCGATCTCGCTAATGATGGATTCATGCACCATGCGGCCGCCCACTTCTGACGCCATCGCCTGCAGCTTCTGAGACACGTCACGGCGGCTCGTTTGGCTGTCGCGATACCAGAGTTCGACTTCCGTGCGTACCGGCTGGTCAGGTCTCCGGACAATCTCCTCACGCCAGAAAGCCAGCGTCTCAACGGGAATACGGTCTTGCGGACCCCATGGCCGAAGCGCATGGAGCTGCTTGAAGAGGTGAGTGAATGGTGCGAAACCCTGCCCGAGCGGCTCGTCGTTATTCCATCTCTCCCAAAGCCTTAACAGTTCTTCCAAAGCACGGACATCCGGCATCGCCAGATAGAAGCGTCCGGGCACCGACTTATCGGCACGATCCTGCCCTTCCATGCCCTTACGGCTATCCTTAACGGCAAAATGCTCGTCCGCGGCGAAGTCGAATTCATACTCCGCCATGAATTCTAGGCCCTCGATGCGGGCGACAGCTTTCAGAAAGTCAGTAATTGTGCCAGCAATCTCGAATACGATTACACGGTCGGGTGCAAGACTGCTCGGATCGCTGCGCAACTGGACGGCGCCATTGTCGCGGGAGAGCATATCGCGTAGCCGGATGAAGAGCGGGCCAAACTTGTTTTTTTGGTGCTCCGTAGAGGGAAAGCGAATGTTCGACCCGCCGCCGCCGCTCTTTGGAATGCCAACCGGACTAGGACTCGGAAGGAGCAGTAGCGGGAGCCTCGGCATTGCATACCTCCTTTTCAGGTGATTGCTTTGCCCGTGATTCAGAGGTCCAGACCTTCAATTGATCGGCTACAATGCTTTTGAGGTTTTTCTGACCCATGGACAAGACTTGCCGACGGCGGACATCGAGGCAGAACTGCTCTGCTTCGGCATAGCTGACAGTTCCGAGAGCTTTGGCAATGGCAGCAGGCGAAGTATTCAACGGTTCGCCGAAACGCGACATGAAAGCGTCGATGTACGTCGCCAGCTCTTTTTGTGTCGGTAACGACAGGTTCAACCGTACCTGAAACCGCCGCCAGGCCGCGCGGTCGAGCAGTTCTGGATGATTGGTCGCAGCGGCCACGATTGTATAGCTCGGCAATTCGTCAATCTGCATGAGCAGAGAGGTAACGACACGCTTGATCTCGCCCGTCTCGTGGGTATCACCACGCTCCTTTCCTATCGCATCGAATTCATCGAAGAACAGTACACAAGGCGTCGTCCGTGCGTAATCAAAAACACGCTTCAGACGAGCTGCTGTCTCTCCGAGGTAGCTGCCGATCATTGACTCATACCGCACCACGAAGAGCGACACTGCGACGGCTTCAGCGAGAGCTTCGGCTAGCGTGGTTTTGCCCGTGCCTGGCGGGCCGACAAGGAGAATACGGCTGCGAGGCTCCAGACCATGCGCCCGCAGAACATCGGCGCGCTGCTGCTCTTCAATGAATTCCTCAACGCCTTGCCGAGCGGTAAGCGGCAGGACAAGGTCGTCCAGTCTTCGGCGCGGCGTTATTTCCGATATGAAGTCCTTACCCCGGTGAACGGAATCTGCGGTCATCGCCAAAGGAAGACTGTGCATTCCATTTCCATTTCCGTTGGGCTGTATAGCCTTAGATAGCCTGTCCGCCAGAACGTCATGACGTTTGGCCTTCTCCTCCGCAATAATGGCTTCGGCTGTGGTCCGAAAACTGCGCTTGTCGCCCATAGTGCCGGCTTGGACGAGCGAAACAAGAAGATCACTACGCGCCATTTGACCCTCTTGCCCCACCTTTACGGAGCTTCTCGATAGCGGCCCCTAGCAGCCAATTGTTTCGAGACAGCGGAATGTCCATTTGATCGAGATATTCATCTATTTTCTTGATGACCTCTTCGGGCAGGCGAACGGTCACCGGCACTCGTACCGCAGCCGACCGCCGCTTCGCTGATCCATTGGTTGACTTCCGATTCATAGTGACATCATAGAGCAACCACAGTGATGCGCAAACCCAGTTTCTGATAATTTATCAAAAATAGCTACCTGCGGGACAGCTTTTACAAAGAGGCTCATTCGGCCGACAAAACGCCAACTTTGCTGAAGATGTAAGTCTTCTATTTGACCGCGCGCTTCAGCGATGCGGTACCAGGATCGTACTCGTAGCTTGTAATCGTTCCGTCCTTGATTCGGCTAACAGCCTCGTCGATCACAAATAGCGGCACTAGGAACCATTCGCGCGGCACAACGGGATTCCCGAAACGATCCTCTATTTCGATATTCAGCCTTACCGGATCAAATATTCTCTGGATGAGGTTTTCGAGTTTGGTGCGATTGATATTGGACAGTTTGTAGGTAGCAACAACCTCCACGTCCGCCATAAGAAACGTGGGGTCGAGCTTTGCGTTGCTGATCCGACGTTCAACGCTCCCCCCCGTCACACCGATCTTGTGCAGAATCTCCCGGTTTGCCGCTACCACGGAATTGTCTGACTTACTCCGAAGAACATAGATGGTGCCGCTGGCCTCGTCGCCTTCCTCGATTTCGCCGGAGAACAGCGGGCCATGCTCCACATCAGTGATGCGCCGTCCGGCATTGTCGCGGTGAAGGGCGCGCTGAAGGGAGCGCAAGAGAACGTCGCTTTCTGTGCCGTTGTCATAAATAACGCGGAGTCTGCTGTCGCGCCGGTCATATTCGGTGACGAACTCCTCGCCAGCCTCTGCCACATAGGCAATCTGGCCGCCGACGATGAACCACTGACCTTTCTGGATTTCGGCCATCGTTTGAAACGGGCGTGTCTGCCGGATGCCGCTATCGAGGTCCTTCTTGACCTGAAGGAACATCGGCTTGAATTCTTCAAAGTCCTCGCACTTTTTGCGCGTGGCGATTTCTTCGGCCGCTCTCTTCTCGGCGGTGGAGCGCACATGCCGAAGCTCTGTGACGCCCTCCACAGAACCCCCAACGCCAACAAGTGCTTCCAGAAGCGCCTCATCGTTCAAGTCGTCAGCCGCAGCAAGGGGAGCCGGTTCCCTACCTTCCAGCAGCCCTTGGCGATCCATAGACCCAAGCAGAGTCCGGTACTCTGTCAGGCCGCGCAGGCGATCCAGGCGCACGGCGTAGAGACGCTCGAAAATGTCACGAGCTTCCCCGTACTGGGGGGTGCGCCCGCGTTCGTCAACGAATCGCTGGATTTCCTCAAAACCGGCAATGATCCGCTCTTCGCGCGGCGTACGGCCACCGGTGGCCTTCGCCTCAACTTCGACACCAAGCTCCTCAAGCAGAGCGTCGTCTTCGTCGGTGAACTCAGCCACGCGCCGCCTCAGCTTTCATCCGCGCAAGGTACGCTACGCCTTCGGCCATCCGCTTTTCCCACGCATCGGATGACGTGATCGAAGGCAAACGCCCGCGCTCCTGCTTGAATCTCAAGGCACGCCTGGCAAGTTCCCGCGCCTCCTCGATGGTGAGACTGACGCGCTTTGCCGAGATGGCCGCCTGAACCTGTTTCAGACTGTCCTCGCTCATGGTCTTGGCGAGGATCGCATAGGCTTCCCCAAAGGGATTGATCCGGTCGATGAGATCGATGTCGAGCTCGCGTACATCCATTGCAAACTTCCGAACGCCGTCGATCAGGGCGGTATTACTGCTCTGCTCCCCTTCGCCGCCCGTTCCGCCCAGAATCTCCTGCTTGGCTTGCTGGGTCAGATTTAGCGCGGCGATGGCGTGCTGGCGCACCGCCTCCTGATCTTCCTCGTTCAATTCTGGATATTTGTCCTTGATAATCTTGCCCATGCGGACCTGGGTCAGCTCTTCAGGCACAAGTTCCTCGTCGAACAAGCCGCGCTCAATGGCCGTCTTGTCCTGAACGAAGGCTGCAATGACCTCGTTCAAATCCTCATGGCATATGCGGACCGCCTCCGGGCTCTTTGGTTCGGACAGTCCCTTAATCTCAATCTGGAATTGCCCGGTCTCGCCATTGAAACCGACGTTGCATTTGTTGGGGTCATAACCGCCTTCGCCGTAATCGAAGCCCGGCGTCGGCCCACTATTCGGATTCTTCGGTTTGAACTCAAAGCGCGGCGCGAGCACCTGCTCCATGAGAAGGCTGGCCGCAATCGCTTTGAGCGTATCGTTTACAGCCTCGGTGACAGCCTCCGCCGACGCATCAGGTTCGGCGATCAGGTTTGTGAAGCGCGCGCGGGTCTTTCCCGGAGCGTCGCGCGTGGCGCGGCCGATGATCTGCACAATCTCGGTCAGGCTCGACCGGTATCCGATGGTTAATGCGTGTTCGCACCAAATCCAGTCGAAGCCTTCCTTCGCCATGCCCAGGGCAATGATGATGTCCACATAGTCCCGGTTGTTCTTTTGGGCCGGGTCCTTCAGGGCAGCGGATACACGCTCACGCTTGGCCGCATCGTCATCTACAAGATCGGCGATTTTGAGAACGCGACCCGTCGCTGTCTTGACCATCTGAAAGCCGGTTACGGGGTCGGCACCCTGCCATTCGCCCAATTCTTCGATGATGTGCTCAACTTCCTTAATCTTGTCCTTTGTGCTTTCACGCGAATTGACGCTTGGGATGTGGATGATCGTCTTCTCTTCAGGGTTCAGCACCTTCAGAATGTCGTCGGCATAGGACCCGGAATAGAAGAAATAGCCGATGTCGAGCTGCTTTAGGTACTCGTAGCCGTTGAGCTGCTCGTAATAGGTGTAGGTGACCGTATCGAACTTGCCTTCATCGAGCGGGGTAAGGACGGCTTCAGCGTCACCCCGGAAATACGACCCCGTCATGGCAACGATATGCGTCTTGTCGCGGGCAATGAGCTGGCCGAGGTGGCGGCCCAGTTTGTTTTCGTCGTCTACCGACACATGGTGAAACTCGTCGACGGCAATGAGGCGGTTGTCGAATTTCTCCACGCCAAACTTTTCGACAGCGAAGCGAAATGTCGCATGGGTGCAAACCAGCACTTTGTCGCCGCTCTCCAGGAATGCGCCGAGGGAATTTACCTTGCCACCGTTGTCGCCTCCGGGCGCATCACAGAGGCTCCACTTGGGTTCAACGCGCCAGTCCGCCCAGAATCCATACTTCGTCAACGGCTCATCGTGGAAACTCGCACCGATAGAGCGCTCCGGCACAACGATAATTGCTTGTTTGATGCCTTGGTTCTGGAGCTTGTCGAGCGCAATGAACATGAGCGCGCGGCTTTTACCAGACGCTGGCGGCGACTTGATGAGAAGGTATTGCTCCCCGCGCCGCTCGTAGGCCCGTTCCTGCATCGGCCGCATCCCGAGGGCATTGGCCTTCGTCGCATTGCCGTTTCTGGCATATGAAACGGAAATCGATGGAACCACCTGTATTGATCCTGTCATGCGCGCGCCCCCGTCCTTTTCTTCTTATTCATTTCCTGACTTGTGGTCATCTTTGTATACAGTTCAAACAGCTTCTCAAGGCGCTCAGTGTCGTTCTTAAAGCGGCGGCCGACATAGATGCGCTCCAGCACCTCATCGTTACGTTCATGCGCGGCCAGTAGGTCGTCCGGCATGTTGTCAGGATCGTAGAGTTCCGCAATTGTTGCCGGGAAATGGGATTCCCGCGCTAACAAGATGTCTTCAGCGCAGCGCGTGAGGTCGGACTTGTTTTTCTCAGTGAGTGTCGGGACGGGAAATGTGTTCCAGCCAAGAGTATTCGAGTAGGAGAAGCGCATCTCCAGTCGCACGCAAACCGTGCCAATCCAAACCCAATGAAGACGTGAGGCGATCAGCGCAAGATTCCATAGGGGCGCGTCATAGAGCGCAAAATTACGGTCGCCGATAACCGCATGGCTGCTCATTATGCCAACTGGAAGGTATGGCCTGTTCTCCGAGCTAACACGCGGAGTTACGATTACACTATTTTGGGCGAGCGTCGGGGTTTTGAATTGATGCGGCCTTCCCGCGAGGCTTCTTGCATAGGCATCCTTGCTTTTTAGACGCGCCTCTTTCACAAGTTCTATCTGCCGCGCTATCGCAGGACATTTTGTGGCATCAGCAAGGTCTTCATCTGTAATCCAAAGACAATAGCGTGTTTCACCATTGATGAACTCTTTCGACCCATAAAACTGCTTAATATATGTTCGGCGTGTTCGTTCATCTAGCCCCATACCATCGACTTGTGAGGGGGAGAGGGTTAGATATCCGCCGTCATCTGCCTTGTTGCCAAAGTCCATGCTACAAACCTCTGTGAGGGGCTTCATGGCTTTATCAACAATGACGTTGGGACCAGAAACAAGGTAGGCGTTGATGTGTTCGACTTCTTTTGCCAAATTTTCACCGTCGTCAGAAATCGAGAACAGTTTGCGCGCTTTTCCTGCATGGGCTGAAATCCCGATAATCACAACAGTTACACCGGCATTATGACTTGCCAAATTGGCCCACTTAAAACTCGTATGAGCGAACACAATTTCATGACCAGTTTTAAATATTAAAGGCCATAGAAAGGCTACCTGCTGTCCTTGACATATAGAGTTTGTTGCCACAAATGCTGCCACGGTACTTGTCTTTGTTCCGTAGTCAGCAGCCTTCATGAACCAAGCCGCTACATAGTCGAGAGCCTTATAGTTCTTGGTGCGGTGGGCAAAAACCGCTCCCAACTCTGACTTCTGTTCATCAGACTGCCATGTGGAACCAAGATACGGTGGATTCCCACAGATATATGTCTCTCCGCCTTCATTCTCGAAATCGATCTCTGCCTGATCCAGCGGAGTGCTGAATAGGTCGTCACCGAGTAGCTTCACGCCCGTCCCAGTAGGCGGGCAGATGCTAAGCCAGTCCAACCTCAAGGCGTTTCCGCACGTAATCCAGTTGTCCGCTTCAAGCGGCAAAAACTCCACCAGGGCAAGCTTCTTACCGCGATAGAGAACGTCGCATTGATACTCGGCAATGATGAGGGCGAGACGCGCGATTTCTGCTGAAAATCCCCGTAACTCAATTCCACGAAAGTTTGTAAGCGGGATTTCTGATCGGCGGTCAGCTTCCCCGCGACGCTTATTAATCTCGGCTTCCATCGCCCGCATTTCCTTGTAGGCGATGACGAGGAAGTTGCCGCTGCCGCAGGCCGGATCGAAGACCCGGATACACGACATGCGCTTGCGGAGATTGAGCAGGGTTCGGACATTGTTCCCGGCTTCTTCGAGACATGCCCGGAGGTCGTCCAGGAAAAGCGGATTGAGCACCTTCAGGATGTTCGGGACGCTCGTGTAATGCATTCCGAGCGCGCCGCGTTCTTCGTCCTCGGCGACGGCCTGGATCATGGAGCCGAAGATGTCCGGGTTGATCCTCGTCCAGTCGAGACTGCCGATGTGTAGGAGGTAAGACCGCGCGATTTTGCTGAAGCGCGGCACGTCCAGGCTACCCGAAAACAGCCCACCATTAACGTAAGGAAAGTCATCGGCCCATCGTGGGACGGCAGCACCCTTGCGACCATCCTGTTTGAGGTTCATGGCCAGGAAGATCGTTTGCATCACCTCATGCGTGTTAGACGAATCCCGCGTGCTCATGCGTTCGATGGTGGTCGTAAACAGGCGGCCGCCGGGGAAGATGTCCGTGTCCTCGGCGAAGAAACAGAAAATCAGCCGAGCCATGAAGTGGTTCATATCCGGCCGGCGCTTTTCCGTGCTCCATTCCGGATTGTCCTTTAGCAGCTCGACATAGAGCCGGTTCAAGCGGCTAGTCGCGCGGATGTCGAACGAGCTTTCACGCAGCTGCTGGACGGTCGTGATACCGGCCAGCGGGAGGAAGAAGCCAAAATGATCCGGGAAGTCGTGGTAGGCGCAGGCGACTGTCTCGCCGCCCGATAGGTCTTCGGCCTCGAAGGCCTCCCCATCCGTTGCCAGCACGAATTTGGCTTTGGCGCGCGCGGTCGACGGACTTGCCTTCAACGCGGCCAAGGTCTTCGTGACCTCGCCAGGCGCAGCGACAGCGATGTGGATATTGTTGGTCTGAAGGACTCCGCCAAGATCGGATTTATTGGACTCGCCTTTACGGAGGCGCTTGAGGGTCGTTTCCTTGTTGCCGAAGGCTTGCAGAAAGGCGAACGGGAACTCCTGCGGATCGAATGCCTGCTCGGCTAGAGCCGAAATTGCCTCTTCGATCTCAACAGCGTTCATTCTTCCTGTCCCCTGCTACCGCTCTTATCCCGTCCCTAACAAAGGTTCGCTCTTCTGGATCGAACCTACCTTATTTCGCCATTCTTCTAGCACATGGCGATTCACGCCATAACCCCCTTCCCTGCTAGGTTTCAAGGCCTACGGCTCTTTATTGCGCGCGAACTGGTAAGAACGCGACGGCGTCCTGCAGAAAGAGATTCAGCTTCCCTAAACCCGACGGCAGTTAGCATGACATCACATGCTTGCACGGCGCTCGAAGGCGATCCGCGCAAGCTCCTTGATAACATCAGCTTTCGATTCAACATCATCCTTGGTGAGGCGCAGTCGATAAATACCCCAGCGCTTGTTGTATTCGAGGGTGTCCAGCTCGGCCGCATCAATCTTTGCATCAAGCGCTGCAGATTGCGGGAGTTTCAGCTCAAGAGTGAGCTGGTTTTTCTTCGGTCGAAAGGTTACGAAATTGTAAGGTTGGCCGTCTTTGTCCAGCCCGATATAGAACTTGTTGAATTTTAGTTTCAGGCTGGGATCAAAGGTGCTGAGAACGCCCAGAAGATCATCGGCAAGGGATACTGTGCTCTTTGTCGCTCTCTTTTCCCAGTAAGCGCGGTCAGTTGGGGTTGATTCCGCATCCTCATCTTCGTCCACAACCCCTCGTGCAAGCTCGTCCATGACCGTCGTGAACATGAGGGTGATGTGCTCACCGAGCCGTATGGCCTGCATTTGTAAAGCGATGAGCGGGATCGTCCCATTGAACAGCTGCACCACATTCAGAAACCGGCTGGTGATATCTTCGGCGATCAACACCGCACAGTGGTCGTACTGGGGATATCGCTTGCGCTCAATATCCCAATATTCAATCGTGCGAATGATGTGTGCCTCGTCGGTAGCTCCGAGCTGCAGCTCGACTTCGTAGCGGCGTTTGGTCTCTGGGTCCTGCAAAAGCAGGTCTAGCCGCCCGGCCCTGGGGTGAATCCGCTCACGGTCCCGCAGAACCAGATCGCCGAGATTGAGCAACGACGGGTCCTCTGCAATCCGATCTTGCACCCATTTCTCGGTAAATTCGGCGTGGTTTTTGAGCCAGATGCGCTCGGGCTTCAGATAATTCTTGCTCATTCCCCTCTCCTATCCCAATTCCCTAATTCCATCGAGCAGCACCCGCGTTGCGCGGCAGTCGTCCTCGTTGTAGTCGAGGATACGTTGCTTTATTTCGGGTGAGCCCGTGTTGACCCACTCGTCAAACCACTGGATCGAGGCCGCGCCGGATGGGTGTGCGTCCCGCCAGTGAAAGCCCAGATATTTGGCGAGCGTCTTGATCGAAAAATCATTGGTTGGCCACTCGGTGTGGGGTCTGACCACATCAAAATACAGATCGACGGTATTGGTCGGTTCAAATAGCGCCTCAATGTCATCCGCGCTGCATACATTGGGATACTTTGCCTGCAGCTTGCGATAGATCGTCCGCTCGTATTTTGAGTAATAGAAGATCGCGCACGGTTGAGCACGGCGCATGTAGTCCATGGCCTGGGCGAATGCGGCTTCCTCGGCTTGTGGCGTGGTGTCTGGCGTGAAATAACCGATGAATTTCTCGGTGGTGTTGTCGTGGCCACGGCGCTCAATGAAGCCGTGCAGGTAGCACAAATCCCGCATCGGATCGACTTCGATGTCGAAGAATAGCTCAAACTCATGTGCCGGCAGCGTGACCGGTGTCTTCAGATATGGCTTCGGATTGAGGCTGCTCAGGAGCTTGGCTCGTTCATGGAACTTGGCCAGCGTATCAGGGCCAATTCCGGCAAAAACGGTTTTTTTGCCCTTGGTGTACGCCTCAGGATTGATGGTTGCCAATTCCGCCACGGTTCGGATTTCGCCGCACATGGCATCGCGTTTCGCCCGACCCAGCTCGGAGATGAGCGTCAGATCATCAGCCGCCTTCACGGCTTTCAGGCAGCTGCTGTACCAGTGACAGAGCTTGCAGGTTCCCGACGCATAGGCGGGCAAGGTGTCATGGGTACAGGTCATAATGCCGCGCGCGGTCGTCAATTGCGCAGCGTAGAAGTCCCACCAGGTTTCTGTGTTCCGCACGCCGCGCGGCGCGGTCATATCGTAGGTTACTTCCGCGCCATGCACATCCCAGATGAACCCACGGCGTCCGGCGGAGAGGCCTAAGCGTTCGAGAATATCCATGTAGAGCGCCAGCTGCACGGCGTAGGTTTTCTTGAGGCGGCTGTCGTCGCCCTCGTCCTCGCCCCCCTCCTCCCCTGCCCCGGATTTGATGTCGCCTGGCACATAGCCAGTGCCTTCCTTACGCAGCAGGTCAGGCTCGCCAAGGAGATCATCGGCCTCAATACGGCCGCCATAGATTAGCGGCGCGCCGGCGGCCATGGCTTCGCGCGTCTTGCGGGCTTTTTCTGTCGTGGTGAGCGCTTGTAAATCCACGAAAGGAACATCGAGGGAGGCCATACGTTCGCGCTCCACGCTTGAGCCGCGCTCCCAGAGCATTTCCACAAAGGCATTCACGGGATCGCGTTGAGCGGGATCAGCATACAAATCCATCGTGACCCGATGCGGGCAGCTCACGAGGCTATACAACATCGACGCCGTGATCGCGCGTTGAGACCCAGAGCTGGATTTCTGCGACGCGGCCTGCTTCATCGCTCCTGTCTGGTGCAATGCCTTACCACCATGGATTATTGGTTCATTCCTCTGCATCGAAACCTAAAAGCCTACCGTATTTCGCCATTCTTCTAGCACATGGCACTCGCGGCCATAACCCCCCTGCCCTACTAGGTTTCGAGGCCTAACAGGCTCCACCCGTCCCGTGCCACGTGCTGGTAGTCCTCCGGCATCAGCGCGGCTTCTTTCGGGCAGCCACCTTTGCCAACGCCTCGGCGCGGATTTCTTTCCAATCTGCCGCCGTCAGCGCCGTTTTCGGGCTGTTCAGGCCTTCCAGCAATTGCGCTTCCAGCTGCTCTTCAGCTTTGCGTTTCTCGTCGGCCCGGAGCAATTCCCGCACATATTCGCTGACACTGCTATAGCGGCCTTGCGCGATCTGCCGATCGACGAATTGCTTCAAGGGATCAGGCAGAGAAATGTTCATGCTCTCCATAGGATGCCTCCTTCTGTCTTACCCATTCGACCATGCCATAAATACCCATGAATGGCGAGAACTGCCATAAACTGCCACCGCATTGGGCATCCCCGCTCGCGCACGCGCCAGCGGTCGGGTGCTACGCGCTGCGCGCGCCGAGCCTTGGTCTCGGCCTGCCGGTTACGCCCCCTGATGCAGAATTCCCATGTGGGGGGCATCGGCTTGCGCCCATGCCGGGTTGATGGCAGGCCGCGCCGGAGACGCCGCCGCCTGCCGGGAGAAGGTCAAAGACTAAGGGCGTCGCCCTCGCGCCGCACAAGGGTACGCTACGCCAGAACGCGGGGCCTCCCCATCCTTCACTGCGTTGCAGGACGGCCCAGAGGCCGCCCTTCGGGTGGGTGATCCCCCTCCCCGCCTTCTGCCCTTGCACTTTGCTACCCCAGTCTCGCCGACGGGCAAGGGTTGCAGCGCGACATTGCGCTGAACCCTAAGCCTAAGGAGCAACGATCATGACGACCAAGGAAACAAAACCAGTAACCACCAAAATCGCCACCCTGAACGACCTGTGCCGGAAAGCTATAGGGGTTGCTGGCCTTCTCATGCAAACCCAAGGCATCAACGCCCTGTCTCAGGCCGATCAAGCCGCTATCCGCGCGAATGTCGAAGCCTTCGCCGACTTCGCACCGGACAAGAGTCCGTACCTCGATCACAACGGCGTGCGTACCTTCTGGAAGATCGACTATTACGACACGACCCTCAACCAGGGAAGCGAAGACCCGAGCGATCCCAAACAGACCGTGCGGGTGCTCACGATCATGCTCGCTTCTGAATAATGACACCACGGCCGCGCCGGTTCCGGCTGGCGCGGGTTTGCTCGTTTCGTAACAGAAACGTATGGAACCCCTTTGCCTCTGTATTCCTTCGGGAGGGTTGCTAGATTGATAGCAGGATATTCAGCAAGCCACCTTTCATGATGTCACGCTTTTGCGCTATCCCACTGTCTGGCTTGCGCGCTTGTTGATATTGTGGCTTGCCGTGCTATTCCGCTATAACGATAGCATGGCGATTCGGCGATCATGCTAGCTGCCTGGCTGCACTATCCATCTAGTCGGATATGTGGCTAGCCACATATCATGCGATCATGAAATTCTGATATGGTGGCTAGCAAGATCGCCGGATTGCCATTAGATAGCGCACTAGCGTGCTATCCATCAATCAAGCAGGGGGTGCTATGAAGAAATCAACGAATGTTGCAGACTTGTCCGCGCGCTTAACCAACGCCGCGACCGCGCCGTTGGTCCAGGTTGCGCCGGTAGTCGAAGAGGTACAGGTTAAACCGCGCAAACAGGTCAAACGGCGGGGGGTGTCGGTTTTCTTACGCCTGCCCCCTGAATTATATGCCCGGATCGACGCCGAAGCGGTGACACGCACGAAGGCGAAGGGGCGGGGGGTCACGGTTCAACAAGTCATCATTGACAAGCTCGAAGGGTCACGATGAGCAATATTATCTTCTTAGGCGGGCATAAGGGCGGATCAACAAAAACCACCACGGCGCATCTCTTGTGTTTGGGGTCGATTCTTCGCAATCAACCCGCCGCGTATGTGCTGACCGATCCCAAACGGCAATTGAAGGGCGAAGGCCGACCCTATGGGGTTCTGGATGGCCGCGACCCGGCACAACTCGCCCAGATTATTGGAGCCAGCCACAGCGCGGAAAACGGGTGGTTGATCATCGACGGCGGCGGTAACCGGCCTGCCTTTGATAACGAAATGGCGAAAGAAGCCCACTTGGTGCTGATCCCGTTCCGCGACAGTGAAGAGGATTTAGAAGCCGTTGCCCACGATCTGAAAGCTATACCAACCGCTTTCGCGTGGCCGTCTGCCTGGCCGACCAACATTCATGCCCAAGAATCCGCCCAGCCCTTACTTGATGCCGTTACGAAGGCTTTCCCGTTGCGGGTTATTTTGCCGCCCATCAACTTTGTAAATTCCATCAAAGACTTGTTGGGCGCGGCGCTCGATAGCCCGTCAACTCCGGCTCGAAGTGCCGCCCGCCGTGCGTTTGACATCATGGAAGAAACGTTTGAAACCCATGCCCGCCGGATCAAGAAATCAGCAGGGCAGGGGGCAAAGAGGGCGCGAGGATGACAGCCGCCCGGAAAGTGCAAGTTCCCACAACGCCAAATCGCAAGAAGCGCGTTGCGCCTATTCCGCCAGAGGCGCGGGCTAATCAGCAGTTAAGCCTTTTCCAAACCCTTCTTGCAAACACTGATGCGGAGCGGGGCGAGCTATCCAATGCCATTGATCTGTGGGACAGCATCCCGCGTTATTCGATTTCCCGCGTCCGCATGAGTGCCCTACGGACGGCAGAGGGATTCCTCGAAGATATTGAAGTGCCCTTCCGTTATCGTGGCCACGATTTCACCGCCATTATTCGCCCGGCGCGCGTGACGGGTAAGGATGGGCAGCGCGTGAGCTATTATCCGAGCGCACGTGAAGAACTTGTTGAGCATGCTTTACGGAAGATCGCAACCGACCAACAGGCCGGATTTTTCGATACCGTCGATTATCGTTCTGGCGTGATATTTTCACTCTATGCCCTTCGTAAAGAACTTGAAAGCCAAGGGCATAGCCTGCGCTATGACCAAATAATTGAAGCGCTTGATATTCTTTCCCTTAGCAGCATTGATGTGGTTGCGCGCAATAAGGACGGTGACGAAGGATTTGACCGCTCAACCTATCTTGCGGCTTTGTCTGGCGTAAGGCGTAAGGATTATGACGCTGACCGCTCTGCACGTTGGGCGGCTCAATTTCATCACCTGGTGACACGCAGTATTGACCGCGTGACCTATCGGCAATTTAACTATCAGCGGCTCATGCAGTGCCGCAGTCAACTTGCCCGCTGGCTCTTGGGTCAGCTGGTTTTGAAGTACACCCAAGCTGCGTTGAGTAACTCTTTTGAAATGCGCTACAGCACTATTCGACGTGATAGCGCCTTACTTGATGGTTATAAGCTAGAACGGCAGGCCGTCGCCGCGCTCGATGATGCATGGCAAGAGCTGCAAGACTTGCAAACCTTGACCAAGTTTATAAAGGCCGAGCAACGCGGCATCCGCGCAAAGCTCGAAGACGTGATCTATACCCTCTATCCGTCACCTGAATTTGTGGCCGAGCAGAAGGCCGCTAATCGTCGTCAGAATGACGGCTTAGCGGTTGTGGAAGAAGTACTCACCAGCACCAAAAAGACGGGGGAAATAGGTGACGGATCACGGAAAAAAGCAGGGGAAATAGGTGACGGGTCACGGGGGAAATAGGTGACGGATCAGTTTTGGGGTGACTTATCCCCAACAGTGACAGGGGAAATAGGTGACGGGTCGTCCGGAAGACAGGGGGAATTAGGTGACGGGTTGCCGAAAAGACGGGGGGAATAGGTGACGGGTCAGTTTTTTCATTGCTCATGCCCATGAACACGACCGATTTTCTGTTGATAAGTCCCGCGAATTCTGTCGCTTTCTTCACCTCCACGGGGGAAATAGGTGACGGGTCGATTTTCTAAGTCATTGATAGAACAAAACAATAAAACGAATTTTTCGGCTCTATCCTTCTTATCCTTTTAAATATCCTTCTCTTATTCTTGGCCTCCGCATCAAGCACGGCATTCGAGCGACCGAGGCACGTGGTTCGATGCACACCAACCCCAAAAGCACACCCAGCAGACCAGAAGAAGAGGGGGGCTAACGCCCCCTCAAAGAGCCTCCCCCGTTAAGGCGGCGCGCCTCAGACCGGCGCGCTAGTTTCGTGTCTTGAATGCTTAGCGGTAAAAGTGTGAAGCGGGGAGGGCGGGCGCGAACCCCAACCAGACGCCCCAGCCGCTACAGGAAAGGGGGGCAGGAAGAGCGTTCGGATAATTTCCGACGGGGAAGGTAGCCGGACAATCTCAAACGCGTCAGCGAGCGTTTAAATGCGTTTTCCGTTCATGATCGAATTTTCCCCTGACATCCCCCCCGTTGCTTCAAGTCCTTCCCGCCGTATGTCGCTTGGGCTTTGCATCGGGTGCAGAGGAAGATCACCCGCCGCGCCAAGGGGAGTTGATCGCCGCAGCCATAACAGACTTGCCGACTGCACTCGCAGGGATCGCCGGGGAGTTCTCGGACTGCCCCGCACTTCTTGCAACCATACAGCAGCCCGAGGATACCGCCAGGCAGAATGAGCGGCGCGGAATGTGTGACGCGGCGCTTGTGGAGCATAAGTGAAATTCATACACTATCCCGGCATCAGAAGCCACGAAGGGCAGGGCGCAGCAGCCGATGGAGCAAACGGAATTACCGTTAGATGAAGCAACGGGGGGGAGTGGGGACGCGGCGGTGCGGATCGCCGAAGCTGTCCGCATGCTGGAAGTGTTCGCCAGTGTCGGCGCGGATAGCTTCGACGTGATCCACACCAACTTAGCCGGTGAGAAGCGCGGCTTTCGCCCGGCGCAGAGCTTGGAACAGGCACGGGAAAGTATGCGCTTTCTGGTTCCCAATGCCCGCATGCGCAAAAATAACCTCATCATCCGCCCTCGATCCTCGACCGTTGCCCTGATCCAACTGGACGACCTGAGCCAAGAGAACCTTGCACGGATCACCGGCAAGGCCGTCCTGACGCTGGCCACGTCGCCCGCCGGTAGGCAAGCATGGGTCGCGGTCAAAGACGCGCCTGCAGGCTTTGCGGGAAGGCTGAAGGAAGGCACAGGAGCCGATAAGGAAGCGAGCGGGGCAACCCGCATTGCCGGAAGCTACAACTACAAAACCAAATACGCGCCGGAGTATCCGCTGGTGTCGATCGTGACGGCGCAGCCAGGTTTGATCGTGACGCCGGACGAGCTGGCGGCGCTTGGCGTCGTCGCTGCCGCCAAACCGACACCACCCCCGTTACCCTTCGTCGCTTCTGACCTATCTGCACGAACCTCCAAATGGCCAAGCTATGGAAAATGCTTAGAGAATGCACCCATTGGTAGCAGCGGCAATCCGAAGCGAACGAGCGCCGACTTCACCTGGTGCAAAATCGCCATCTCTTGGGGGCATAGCGTTGAGGCCACGGCGGAACGGCTGATGCAGGAAAGCACCAAGGCGCAGGAGAACGGGGAGGCCTACGCCCTCAAAACCGCCCAGCATGCCGAATATGCGGCAAGAGAACGGAACGCCAAGCCCCGGCAGTCGTTCAAGCCGTAAAGGTGGGATCGAGACGCCACGGGGGGGACATCATTGCCCCCCGTGGGAACGGGCTGGCTACATTCTGATGCCGTGATCCTGTTCCTGCATCGCCTGATGAAATGCCGCCGCGCTCACATCGTTGGAGCTTGGCGCGGGAGGATATTGCGGCGCGCGCATTTCATACACCGGGTTATCATGCGGCTGGGCATAGCCTTCTTGCAGCGCGACCACATTTGCAATCGTCGGGAGTTGATCCAGTGACGCCGGAGCCGCTTGGCTCTGCGCCGCGCCCTGATCCGAATGAATATTCCCGTTGATATAAATATCTGGCGTTGCGGGTTCGTCCACGTCATAGGCTTCGGCGCTGGAGTGCCTGCGCCCGTCGCCGCCTATCCCGAACACCAGATCAAAGATTCCGCCAACTGCCCCTTGAAAATACTCGCTGGCTTTCATCAGTCAGCCCTCCTTGGTTTAAGATTTTGGATGATAAATATCTTCCGCTGCTCTGGCGCGCTGTTCAGGGATGAACCGGTAATTCGCGCGCGGCAGCACGACGCACTTGCGTGCGCCTATTAAATTGATGATTTGCTTTCCTTCTGAAATCATTGCTCGGATGTCCTCGGGCTGGAATAACGGCACGCCCAACGGCGCGCTGTTGCCGTTGATGCCCGCTTCATGCAGGGGATTGGTTCCCGGCGTCCATGTGGTGTAAGACCCGCATTCCTGCAGGATATGTTGAATGCTGGTATTGTCGTTTGCACCGTAGTAAATGGCCGCGCCGAATAATCCCCGTAGCGCGTCAGCTTTGACGGCATTACTACCGCCGCACCAGTCCTGAAACTGCGCCCAGGACTGGCAAATACCAGCAATGCGGATGCGGTATTTCCGCACCAAGGCCGCAATGTCCTGCACGAGTTTCGCGCCAACAGGAGGCAAAGCGGCTGGCATTTCGTCCAGAATCATCAGGACAGAAAAGCCCCCCGGCGTCATCAAGCCTTGCTTGGCGGTTCGCAGGACGAGGTAACCGCACTTGGTGATCGCCTCACTTGCGCTATCTGGCAGTACTAAAAAATAGGCTGTCCGTTCTTGCTTCATCGTGCCAAAGTCAAAGTTCCCGCTGAACATCTCGGCAATCCCGCCGGTGAGCAGGAAACTTAGTTCCCGCTGGGCAGTGCTCAGGACATCCCGCGCGCCTTCCGTCGGCGTGCCTTTCAGCTTGCCGGTTTCCGGATCAATCTCGATATACCAGCGCGCGGCGATTGCGCGAACCTTTGGAAACCGGCTTTGCTTCATCGCCGCAAACAGCTGGTTCATGTCCCACGGGGACGCATGCACCAATTCGGCGACCTTGACCCATGTCGCGGTGCGGCCTTCGCTTTCGCGTAACCATGTGGCGATCCCCGCCACCAGCTGTTGGGCTGAGCCGCTGAAGTAGGATGCCTTTTCATCGGCTTTGACCGGCACGAGCACCCCCGCCGTTTCAGCAATGGCGAGTTCGGCCAACGGCTCATCAATATCCACTGCGCCCAAGGGGTTCATACACCCCGGCGCGCCGAATTGCGCGCGCAGGGTTTGCCCGTGCTGACCAACGAGATTGCTATACAGCACGCGCACCCCGATCGATTGCAGATAGCCGCCGGTCGTGTGGAGGTTCTGGGCTGCTGTATCAAAGACCAGTAAACTTTCCTGCGTGGACGTGTCCCGGTCAAGGATCGATGGAATGACGAAACCGACGCCCTTGCCCGTCCCAGGCGCACCGAAGAGGAGGCAGCCTAACTCTTGTTGGTAACGCAGCAGCCGCGCGGTTTTCTCTTTCACGGCCTGCACTGCTGAAATGAAAAACCCGCCAGGACGTTTCGACGTGAGCCCTTGGGATTCGACTTCCTCTAAGGTTTGCGCGACCGCTGCACCGCCTTTGACGTTGAAATGTTCCGGCTCCGACGCGCTGTCACTGTCCTTCAGCGCATCCCGTACAAACATCGCCATGACCCCGGCAACGGCAATCCCCCCCCCGAGCATTGCAGCATCCATGTTTTAGAAACCTCCTTGCAGCCGGTGCAGTGCACTGGCTGCGATGAAATAGGCCACCACTTCAGCGAGGGAAAAAACCACCAGCAACACGAGGACAGAGGAATAGGGCGAGCGGTTCCGCATTGCCGCCTGAACGCGCTGCCCAATGTTCGGTTTTTCTTTCGCCCTGATGAGCAGCGCGCAGGCCAGATTGCCCAGCCCAAGCGCCGCCCCTATCAGCGGTTGAACGGCCAGAAGTTTTGCGAGCCACGCGCCGCCATAGACCGCGAGGATTCCGTTCAGAGCGATGATCAACGACCACAACAAGCCCGCGCCCAGCCGATCCATGCGCGCCGTCATGGATGCACCTGAAAGACGCTGAAGAATTTGGCGGCGGCATCTTGCGCCAGCCCATGGAGGAACAGGGCAGCGTTTGAATCCTTCATGATGTCGCTGATCCAGCTCCAGCTAACCCACAATAAAAGAGCCGCGAAGGACAGTTTCCCAAGCCAGACCACATCTTTGACCAGACCAAGAAAACCGTGAAAGCGTTCATGGCGATCCAATGCGGGATATTTCGGGTGCATGGTTATTCCCTCCTGATGATCACGGAGGCCGCGTTTGCGGCTTTCAGAAAGCTGCGCCATTCCCGGATGGTTTTTTGTGCATCACTTCCCTGCAAGCCTTGCCCCACCCCATACATGGCGACTGAGGTTTTCGTGAACGTGAACTGCGGGGCGGGCAGTTTACACACGACACCGGGCTGGAACGCGCATACGTCGCTATTCTCGTTTCCGTCAGTTATCAATATGAGCTGATTGTGCTTCGCGCGTGGATTGACCAGCGCGGAACCATCCGCCACCGCATTCAGGATTTCGGATCGGTGATGCACATGACGCGCGTAGTCCGATGACACTTTGAGCAACTGCGCCTTGAGTTGTCGTTCAATGCTTTCCCGCGTATCCCCTTCCGGGGTTCGCACCGCTTGAATCCGCGCCCGGAACAAGACACGATCCCCCACGGTGGGGTTACCGAATCCATGCACCCGGATAAGCGTCCCAACCGGCTGACTTCGCAGGGCGTCGGCTATCTCCGGCCAGATTGCAGCTACGTAGGATGGATTGGTGAATGGATTCGGTGATAAATCGACCATCACCACGAACGCATTCGCTTTCCGAAAGATTTCGCCGGTGCTTTCCGCCGGGGAGGGCGCAGCCAGCACCGGCAATGCGGAAGCCATGACGAGCACCGCCACGGCGACGAGTGCCGCCCACGCCATCTTGCCCATACGGTCAAGCGTCGCGATCGTGCTTTTTGCTGCCCCTTTCTCGCCACGTGTGGCCAGCACGTCGGACAACACGGCTTCGGCCTGTCGCTTCCGTAGCTGGATAGCCTGTTGCGCCGCCGCCAGTGCGCACTGTTCCACAAGTTCCATCATGGCCGTGACCGTTGCCGACTTTTGGCTGTCATCACTGGCGGCGCGGAGCGTGTCGCGTGTGGCGCGGACGGCTTGCGCCTGATCGTTCAGGGCAATCCGGCGCTGGCATTCCTGCAGCGCGGAGCGCAACGCATAGACACGCGTCAGGAAATTCTTGGCGAAGATGAAGAGCAGACCTCCGATCGAATAAAAGCAGGCGGCTAGAATAATTCCACCGTAGGACATCCACGAAGGGGGCGGGGTAGTGCCACCGTCAAAGACATTGTGGTTTTGTTCCCATGCGGCGCTGAACAAGTCGCCATAGACCGGGGCAAGGCGGGCGTACAACAACACCAACACTGCACCATAGCCGATGGTGGCCACGGTGCGACCAATCCAGCTTGCGCGACGGGCTGGCGTCGTGGCCTCATGTTTTTGTGTTCCGTAGTTCCACCCCAGCCCGATCAACCAGAAGGCCGCTAAGGACGAGCAGGATATGGCGGCGAGCTGGAGGGGATTCCCGGTGAACTGTCCCCCGGCATCGAGATAACTTCTGTGCTGGGCATCGTACATTAGGCCAATGTCCAACAGTGCTGCCGAGAGGCAGGCGACCCATCCGACAACGAGTTTCCAAAAAATCTCGCGCGCGGTCACACTATTGATAAGCTCATGCGCCTGATCAAGCGGCGTTTCATCCGGCAGAGACACTGCCGCCTTGCCCACGCCGCCGCGTCGCTGTTTCAAGGTCGTACGAGCGTTGAAACTCAAATCCGTGGCCGACGATTTGGTGAGCGTGGTCAGCGCCGCCTCTTTCGCTGCGGCTTGGTTCTGCCAGTCCGCGCGGCGCGTGGTGATCGCGCTGGCCATCGTTTGTCTGGCCGCGATGAGGTCAGCTTGTAAAATCGGCTCACCAGCCTGCACCTTTGCGCACCACGTGCGGGACACATCACCGGACAATTCATGAAACAGCCCGTCGAGTAACGGGGGGGTGGTGGAATTTTGGGATGGAGAATGCATAACCGGAACCTCCTTTGTTTAAGACACAACAGGGGACACGGATGCACTGACCGAAATTCTTCGACCGCAAACCGGAACAGGGATTTCAGGATTTAGAGAACGACGGGGAAAACCTCAGCAGTGCTGATAGAACGTGCGCGGCGCAGCCGCCAGCGCCCAGGGAGAAGCGGAAGAGAGAAAAACCTGCTGGTTTTGGTATCGACGCTCTGTTGCACGATACGAACCTTTGAGCTGGTTTTGAATGCTGTGGTACGTCTATACGTACCACATGATAAGGAAGCGCCTTGCCGAAAGTCAAGGCAGTATTCGAGGAATAATCGAAATTATGAAATAGGGTGGAAGCTGAAGACGTTATGCAAGACCTAACCACTTGTGCGCCGCGTTCTGCTTTTCACGAACGCGGGCAGGCTTCTGCTTGGCACATTCTTTCTGTACTTCAGGAGCCAAGAAGTTTTTGGCTTTGGCATTAATAAAGTCGGTGAGCAGTTCTTTCATGGTCTTCTTTACAGCCAGCGCCGCCTGCTGAAACGCCGCGTGCGTTGCACTTGGTACATCCGCGCCAACTAATTTCGTCCCGATTTTGCCCGGCGCTCTGTAGCCCGGATAGTTTCTATTTTTGCTCCTGTCAGTCTTGCTTTTCTCGCGGAACGTCGTCGCGCGTGCGGCGGCACGGAGTGATGTTTTTGGACGGGTTCTTTTCGGCATTGCCTTCATCCGTGGCGCTATTGTTTCGGCAGTGGCTTCGCGCAAATCCTTATCTGGCGCGGCCTGCCCGGTAACAGTGTCACGAATTTCTGATACTGGCAAATCAATTAATGATTTTCCGAGCGTTTCCCAGAGACCCGGAAGTTGCTTGTCTTCTATGAACAGGCGTAGACATTCTCTCTCGTAAAGATCACTTCTGGGAGCAAGAAAGGTTAACGCAGCCTTCACCCTCATCTCCACGGTCTCGCCTGCACGGCGTGGTTTTAAGAATTGTCCTGCGTGTTCAAGGCAAAAGGCTAGTTTTTCTCCCTCCTTGAGGCGTTTTTGAGAAAGGCTGGAGGAAGAACTTGGTTCTGCACCAGCACGCATAGAATGGCGTTGCTCTTGATCGATGGAAACCCGTGGGGCTACATTACCCAAGATGGGCAAGGACTTTTTTAGGACAGACCGTTTTCCCGGCATACCCCCCCCGGTGAGCGCCTAACGACCCTGCATTTTAATCTCTTCCGCTAAGAGAAACTATAGCGGCCCCTGCCGCGCAGCGGTTACCGAAAATCGGCAATGCTCTGTCCATTTCTTCCCAAGCCCCCCCGATGCTTCTCGCCTTCACTTTCTTATTTTTACCGGCGAAGCCGGTCGAAATGTTTTGGAATTCTGGTCGGATCGTGGGACGGTAGTAAGGCAGGGGACGGTTCAGGCCTCTTGTTGCTTGGCGGGCTGGATCGTGTGCAGGCGGGTTACTTTTGTCCTTCGGCCAATCGCTTAAACCACTCCTCGATCAATTGGCGAGGCCGTTCTTTTGTCGTGGCCTTATGCAGGACATCATAGAGCTGTTTTGCGAATGCGCTGTTAATCCGCGCATGCGCCATCACTGCCGCGCCGAAGACGATTTTTAGATGGGCGTCATCTTTTCTTTCACGTTCTTTTTCCCGTTCGTCCAGTTGCGCCAGTCTTTTATTCAGGGCGGCTTGCTTCGCCCGCTGTTCCTGTTCGAGCTGGGTTTTCTTCGCCACCAATGCGGCGCGACGTTCAGCGACGGTCTTGCGCGTGCGGGCTTTGGGCATATCCGATCCTTTGTAATCACCCAGGCTTATTCCGGGAGCGTAACACAACGACCTGCGCTGTGTCATATCCCACACTTGCAAATCAGTCACACGGCATGAGAGTCTCACATCATCCTGTCCCGAAAGTTTGAAAAACTTAAGGGCGCACTATTATGTTGTCCTGCGGACAACGTGCGGTTGGCCTGGCCAACAAGATTGCAATGGCCGTACTGGCATCCGCCAGCACCAGCCAATTGCATATTGTCCGCGTTGCCATCCGGCAACGCTCATGCACGCGCTGAAGGACAGAATTCTTATGGCGCAATACCGATGCAGCATTAAGCCAAACATCAGCCGCAGCGCAGGCAAGGCGCTGGCCAATAGCGCCGCCTATGTGCTGCGTGCCGACCTGACCGACAGCCGCACCGGTCTGCGGTACAACTACACCAACCACCCAAGCAAGGCGCTGTTTACCGGCATCTATGCGCCCAAGGACGCCCCAGACTGGGCGCGTGACCCGCACCAGTTGGTTGACGCTATCGACGCGGCGGAAAAGCGGAGTGACGCGCAGTTGGTGCGACCCCTTGAAGTCAACTTGCCGCATGAATTGACGTTAGAGCAGCAGCGCTATCTGTTGCAGGACTTCATCCGGGAGAATTTCACGCGCAAGGGCTTTGTCGTCATGGCCGCGATCCATCAGCCAGATGCAGGCCGCGACGAACGCAACGTTCACGCTCATTTGTTAATAAGCCTCAGAACCATCGACGCGGACGGCTTTTCTTCGGACAAGTCGCAGGAGCAGGAGAACTATCGCAACCGGCACGCCTACACCGCCGCGTTGCGGACTTCATGGGCGCAACTCGGGGCGCGGCACTTAACCCGGCACGGCTTCGCGCTGGAAGGAGAACGGTGGGCAGAAGGGGATAAGACCCTCAGCGCGCAGCGGGCGGCGGCGCTTGAACGCAGCGACCACCAATGGGCGGAACACTGCAACCGGGAAGCTGATACCCACCTTGGCGTTGCCGCCGCTGCCATGAAACGGAAAGGCCAGCGCACGACACGCGGCGCAGAATACGAGGCGACCGTTGAACGCAACCAGCTGCGGGCGGAACTCGCCGAACTCGACAAACAGCAGCGCCATCTTGACCGGCATCTGACCCGCCTTGAAAGTTTGGAATTGGAACAGGCGCAGCAACAGACCGCCGGAGCCGAGCAGCAGCAGCGTGGCACAACACACTATGCCATCGACAAACTAGAGCAGCTTGCCGAAACGCAAGCGCGGCAGGGTGTGCCCGATGCAGCGGCAGAGGAAGCCGCCAAGAGGAAAGCGTTCGAAGAGGCCTTCCGGCACGCGCAAGACGACGATGAGCACCGCTTGCGACGATGAAAGCCCGGAGGAGTGCGACCCCGCCGGGCAGGAACCCACGACACGCAAGAAGGGCGACAAGACTGACAGCACGGGCGGCGGCGCGCCGCGCTTTCTCCGCCTGGCCGCCTTCAAACAGAAACCCCAACGCCTTCGGCTGCGCTTTCCGGAATTTCACCAGCACGAGTTACCCGAACATCGCTTTCGTGCCGCAAAGACGCACTTAAAAGCAATCCGGCGCACGGCGCAGCGGCTGCGGACTTTCATTGCGACCGAGCGCGCCGCCGCGAGGCACATGCTTGACCGTGATGACGTCCGCCGCGACCAGCACCAGCAGAAGAAAGACGCGGCGCAGGAGCGCCGCCGGCAGTATCGGCGCGACAAAGAAACCCACCGCGCGCGGCACTGGCGACCGGAGCACCCCACACCCTGACTCTTGACCGGGTGGACTCGACGCGGCAGGGTCACAATATGCGACAACTCCGAATCAGTACGTTAGAGCTTCCCGACGAGACAATGGACATCATTGCGACGAAGCCCCCCGCCATGCCGATGGAGGAGTTTATTGGCTTTCTTGTGCAATTCGGCGCGTGGCGGTATCGGGACGCGTATCAGCACGACAGGCTCGATCATATCGTGCAGCAGATGAACATCCGGCTCATGGAATGCTACCGCCAGAGTCCCGGCGCAGTCCCGCAGGATAACGACGCACAGACGAATGTGGTGGCGCTTGTGCCCAAGCCGAAGGAACCCGCCTAGCGATGCGCCGGTTACACCTTCGCTTTCCGGAAAATGCCCTCTACCGCCCGATGCGGCATCCCTTCACGGTTGACCCGAAAGGCGACTGGAAACACTGCACCGCGACCCTGCCGAAAGATTGCGCGATCCTCGGAACGGTGGCGAGCAACGGCAGCACCGGTGCACTGGTCAAGCTCCACGGCAACGGGAATTACTGCAAGGTGGAAAATGGACGGGTTTCAATCGTTAATGCGCTGAAAGTCCGGCAGGCCTTGAGTGCGTACCATGAGCGGGAGATTTCCGGTGAGCTGGAAATGGTTCCGGTTGAGGAGTTTCCAGACTAACCCCCTGCCTTTCCCAGCCTGCAAGGCCGGTTGCCGCACGCCGGGAGCGCATGCCGCAACCGGCCAGCATTGGCGGCTTTCGTCAGGTCATCCGAATGACCAGACCAAAGCGGGTATTATTTGCTTGACAGACGTACCAAAAATGGTACGGTAGGGAAAACGTAGGGAGAGCCATGCAATTGAAGCGGGTCACAGCCCGGTTTTATGTCACAGGAACAGGCGCTAATCCGGTGCGGGACTGGCTCATGCGGCTTCCCGTCCCTGATCGCAAACAGGTCGGGGACGACATCCGCGCCGTGGAATTCGGCTGGCCGGTGGGCATGCCCTTGTGTCGATCCTTAGGCACGGGGTTATGGGAAGTCCGCTCGACCTTGCCCAGCCGCCGCATTGCGCGGGTGCTGTTCTGTGTCGGCGGCGGTGAATTGAGCGAAACGGATGAAAGAGGTGCAATCATGAAGAAGCGCAAGAATCCCCATATCGGCGGCAAGT
>CXWL01006037.1_pt1 | contig 32454 bp, 37 predicted proteins | sample 590931 | NCBI WGS metagenome assembly CXWL01 (sample SAMEA3498368, study PRJEB10139) | groundwater metagenome | biome: water well; material: biofilm material | place: Germany | collected 2015-04-27
CTTGGGTGCTCACCCGCACCGACAGCGGCGTACGGTTGAAACACGTCCACCGCCACGACGACGGCAGCGAGGACAAAGTCTCGCGCTACGGCGGCGACACCGCAGCCCCCGGCACCCCAACGCGCCAAGAATTCCCTGCCGACGACTTCTCGAAGCAACTGTTCTTGGCGAACAAACTCGAACGCTCGGTCACGAACGTCTGGGCCGTGGAGGCCGCTCCCGGCAAACACTTCGCCTACGAGCTACGCCGCCCCAACCGCTTCTTCCGTGTGGAGTTCGATCTCACCGCGCGCTGATCCCCTACCACGGCGTAACGACGAGGTTGTCCTCGTCGATGCGCCCGATCTTCGTGCGTAGCGTTTCGTCGTCGAGTTCCGCGGTCTGCGGCAAGAGCTTGCGGATCAGGACGAGATCCGCGTCCGGCGCCGGGGCAACCGCACCGGCCACGCGCTCGCTAAATGCAAGTCCAGCCACCGGCTTCGGCACGCCGTTTCCGCAATGCGTAACGGTCTTCAGCGTGCCCGGCCGTGCCGTCGGCGCCGACAAGCACACGCCCGCCCTCGTCAGCACGCCGATACGGTTCGCGCCCGCAATCACATAGGTCGCGCCCGCGAGCCCGCCGATATAAGCGCGCTTCACCGAGCGCACGCGTGTGTTGACGATGACGACCGAGCCGCCGCGCCCGACCTGCACACCACGCGTCTCGATCGCGAGCGGCCCTTTGTCGGTCATGATGACCGGCCGCCCGTCATGCGAGCGGCCGAGATACGCTACATCGCCGAGATCGAGCCTCGCCGACGGCAGCGTCGACAGCGCTAGCCTGTACGCGTCGATTTCGCCGTCACCGAGCCGCCCGCGCACGGCGAGCGTTCCATCCGCGCCGATCGGCGGTCTGTCGACGCGCGCAAAGTCCCAATGCATGTGCATTTCGATGCAGCCGGCTGCATCCTTCGCGCAAGCCGTATGCGCCGCGAGGCGCAGCGGCGCTCCTGCAGCCCCCGCCGCCAACGCAGCAGTTGCAATTGTGATGACAACAGATCGAACGAGCGCCATGACTTGCCTCAGCCTCGACCGGCTGAAGACAGCTTACGCCCAAACGCGCCCACTTGCGCGCCACACGTCAATGGTAAACCGCGCGCGGGCGAACGGGTTCGCGCTCACCTGGTTCGCGAATGCCATTCTCCTCGCGCGCGAATAGCGACGCAGAAGGGCGAGTTAGCCGCCGTAGAAGAAGCTCTCTTCAGCGATCTTGCCGTTCTTCACCGTATAGACGCCGACCTCATCCATCGTTTGGCGCGCCTGCCCCTTTGGCGTCACGTCCATCTTGAAGCGGACGACGAACTGATTGCCGCTGACGTAGGGCCCTTCGACCTTCACGTCGTGCACGGTGTGGTTCGCATACCACCACTGGCTCTTGCCCTCGACGGCCTTGCGGCCCTGGAGCTTCGCCATATCGCCTTCCATGGCTTCGCGGCTGATCACATCCTCGGCCCAAAACTTGTCGCCAGCTTGGGCGAGCTCGCCCTTTTGGCAAAGGTCAGTGAAGGCTTTCGCGACTGCTTTCGTGTCCATGTCTCGTCTCCATCGTGAGCCCCCGTACCGGCATTGTGCCGGGATACATCGCAGAAGACGAATCATGATCGCCGGAATTGGCATCCGCAAATGCAAAACGGGCGCCGTTTCCGGCGCCCGTCGCAAATTTACGCGAAGATCGAACGGCTTAGCCGCCGACCACGATCGCGCCGTAGTCCATCGTGTTGAACGACGGGCCGTTGCGGTCGTTGTCCTGCTGCGAGCCGTCGACACCGAAGTGGAACGTCACGCCGATCTTGACCGTGTGCGTGTCCTTGTCGACGCTGACCGGGCTGAAGTCCGCTTCCGTGGTGCGGCCTTCGTAGGCGACCCACAAGCTCAGCGGCTCTTTCTCTTCCGGCCAGTACTCGGCCTTCGCACCCCAGTGCAGCGTGTCGACGTCGGCGTTGCCGAAGAACGCCTCACCCGAAATATAACCGACGTTCGCGGTCAGCGCGAACTTCGGCGTCGCGTACCAACGCACTTCCGCATTCGCGAACCACGCGTTGTTCAGGAACAGATCGTCCGGACCGAACGCAAAATCCGCGCTCGAGTCGAGATAACCGCCCTCAAGCCCGAACGTGAAGTTGTTCCAGTAGTACTGGCCTTGCGCGCCGGCGAAGTAGTACTCGGCGTCGGCAGAGATGCCGAACGTCGGACCCGACGAAACGCCCGCACCCGCGAACAAGCCGACCGCGTAACGGTCGTTGCGATAGTAGACGTGCGCCGCACCTTGGAAGCCCGCATCGCGATCGAGCGAGAAGCCCGGGATGCTGTCGTCCGAGAAAGCGCCCGCGCCCACGAAATCAAGCTGCAGGTTGATGTTGTTCGAGAACGCGACGTTCAGCTTCGCGTCGCCCGTGATCGACGTGTACGAGTCGTCGAAAATGCCGCCGAGATCATCCTGAAACGTCTGTCCGACGGCCAAGCTCACGTTGCCCGTGAACTTGTTCGCGCCAGCAATGCCAACGCCCGACAAAGCGAGCGCGCACAGCGCGGTACCGGCCATACCGGCCATCTTCCAATTCATGCAAACTTCTCCATTTACCCAGGGATTGAACGTCGAGGAAGGCTACCCGCTTGATTCATTAGGGTTTTCGCGGGCAGAAACGGTGGCGGACAATCACACGCAGGTAGCGACAAAGTAAAGAGACAATTTGCAGCGAGTCATCGCAGCGGAGAGCGGAGTCATCGAACACAAATACTCGCAAACGAGACTCGAGAAAAACCAAGATATACTGCGAGCAACTATGGTTAACTTATCCAATAGTGGTACCCCTCTTGAAACCATGCCGGAACCATCAGAAATGCACCGCAGCAACTGCCGTGACGAGTGTACGTTTGCGTGCATAGACGACCGTACACACGCTGGTGTTGGTCTCCTCGCCCATTTACTATCGATCTGACGGTCCCGCCACGCAGAGCGGGTCCAAGAGAGGTTTTGCGTGGGCGACATCGCTGCCGCCGTATCGAGATTCGCTGCGAATGCGACGTCGACAGAACTGTTGCTGCTAACCGCGGTCGCGGGGCTCGCCGTGGCGCTTGTTAGCCTTGGTGCCGATCATTGGCGTCTGCGCAAACGCCATGCCCAAGTCGAAGCAGAGCTTTTCGAAAACACGGTCGGCAAAGAAAGCACGAACTGGACGAACGCGGCGCTGAACCTCGAGCGCCAAGCGAAGGATCCGGGCATCGTCGCGCGTTCGAGTGTGATGACGCACCTTCACATGCTCGACGAAGCGGCAAACGCTTGGCTGAAGGGGAGCCAGTGGGGCGAAGCGCTGCGCGTGACGCAAGAACTGCTCCGCGAGTGCTGTCACGCCATCATCCGGCCCAGCATAAATCAGGACGACTTTCGTGCGACGTCCGATCTGATCAAACGCGGTCTCGAGAAATATCCCGATTTGTCGAAGGCCGCGAACGAAGCCGTCGATACCGCGCTCGACTTCCTGACCGCACGCGACGCAACATTGTCGGTGCTGAACGGTTCGGCGTTGATTCAAGATCTCCGCGATCAGGTCGAAGACGTACGTGCTGCTCTCGCCAGCAAAGCGGACAGGCGCTCACGCGCAGCCTGACGCGTTCAGACCAATTTCGAATTCAGATAGGCCGAGAACTCCTTCGAGTTCGGCTTGTGCTCTTTCAAAATCAAAATCACGCGATGGATCTGCGCATCGTTCACGCCGAACTTCTTCATCCGCTTGATGAGTCCCGGATCCCGCAGCCGGTTCACGAGCTCGCCCGGCTCCATCGACGCGAAGTCGTGGATCGCACTCTTGACCGCCTTCAACACGTTGCTCGACATTGCTTGGAAAACCTCAGTCAAACGTTTCCGGATCATACCTCACCATGGCGCACCTGTCGCCCTCGCCTGTTCGGCGAGCTCGCTTCGACTTCTTCCCCGGATCGACGAATGGTGGCCCGCCGCAACATTCCATGACATCCTAGGCAAGACACCTACTCGGGGAATCGCAATGACTGGTTTCGCCACACTGGGCCGCGTTTTGCTCGGCCTCTATTTCCTGGCCGCTGGTGCGGGGAAGATCCTGGCTCCGATTCCCGCTGAGCAGATCGCTCACATGACCGCGAGCGGCGTTCCGTCGGCCGAGCTGATGTTCGTGCTCGCGGGCGCTTGCGAAACGATCGCGGGCATTTGCATGATCTTGGGTCTCCACACGCGCCTGGTCGCGTTCTTGCTGGCGCTGTTCTGCGTGCTTGTGTCGCTCGCGTTGCACGCATTTTGAAAAGAACCCGAAGGCCACGAAAAGTTCGTGCAGATGATCATGTTCATGAAAAACTTTTCGACAACGGCGGGCTTATTCGCGTTCGTCGGCTTCGGTTCTGGCCCGCTATCGCTCGACCGTTTCTTTGGCAAAGACTAGGCGCTGGCGCCAAACGTCGCCTCGCCCTCACACGAGACCCACCGATGCTGACGCTCTACCAAGACCCCCGCTCCGGCAATTGCTACAAGGCCGTCCTGACCGCCGCCCATCTGGGAATTCCGCTAAGGACGGTCGATATCGATGTCACCGCAGGCCTGACGCGCAAGCCGGACTTTCTGGCCAAGAACCCGAACGGGCGTGTGCCGACGCTCGAGTTCGAGGACGGCCGCCATCTCCCCGAATCGAACGCGATCATCTGGTATCTCGCGGAAGGCTCGCCGCTCATACCGGCCGACAAGTTCGCCCGCGCACAAATGCTGCAGTGGATGTTTTTCGAACAGTACAGCCACGAGCCCTACATAGCCGTCGCCCGTTTTTGGATGGCCTTCGTGTCGAAGGAACAGCTGCGCCAGAAGGAACACCTGATTCCCGAATGGCACGCGAAGGGCAACGCCGCGCTAGGCGTCATGGAAGGCCAGTTGAAAAAGCAGGACTGGTTCGTGGGCCAAACCTACTCCCTCGCCGATATCGCCCTCTACGCCTACACCCATTGCGCCGAAGAGGGCGGCTTCGACCTGAAGAAATACCCAGCTGTCTCCGCCTGGTTGTCTCGGGTCGCGGGGACAAGCGGCTTCGTCCCCATGGGGGGTGCCTCGCGCTGACCGGAGCCACCGTGCTATCCACGGGCCGGGAAAATCAGCCAAGGGGTTCCTCACATGAAGACGTTTCGCGCTGCACTCATGCTTGGGTGCGCAATCGCTCTCGCCGGCTGCGGCGGATCGGACCAGAAGGCGGCCACCGGCGGCAAAGCAACCGCCGCCGATGCCGACAAGTTCGTCGCCGATCTGAACGACGACATCCGCAAGATGTCGCCCTATTGGCAATCTGCGGCCTGGCTGCAACAGACCTACATCACCGACGACTCGCAGCTGATCAATTCGCGCGCGAACGAAGAATACCTGAACTGGCAGTCTCGCCGCATCGAAGAGTCGAAACGCTTCAACGGCGTCGAAGGCATGACCGCCGACACCGCACGCGCGATCATGCTGCTCAAGAATGTCAGCGCGCCCGCGCCGAGCGACACCGCCCTGCAGGGTGAACTTGCAAAGATCCTGACCAAGATGGACGCGAACTACGGCTCCGGCAAATGGTGCCGCACGCCGAACGACTGCCTCAACCTCGACGACATCGAAAAGATCATCGACGATCCGAACCAAACGCCGGAAGCGCGCGCCGCCGCTTGGAAGGGCTGGCAAGAAACCGCACGGCCCATCCGCAAGGACTATCAGCGCTTCGTCGAACTCGTGAACCAAGGCGCGAAAGAGATGGGCTTCGCCGATGCCGGCGAGGTCTGGCGCGGCGGCTACGATATGACGCCGGCAGAATTCTCCGCCGAGACCGAGCGTCTGTGGGCGCAAGTGAAGCCGCTCTACAACGAGCTGCACTGCTACGTCCGCACAAAGCTGAACGCCAAATACGGTGACGCCGTCGTACCGAAGACCGGCACAATTCCGTCGCATTTGCTGGGCAACATGTGGGCCCAACAGTGGAGCAACATCTATCCGCTGGTCGAACCCTACAAAGGTGTCGCAAGCCTCGACGTGACCACCGCCCTGAAGAAGCAACGTGAGGCGCTGTTCGCCGAACTGCGCAAGACCGAAAAGACCTCGACGCCGGTCGAGTTCGCGGAGGTGAGCCACAAGGCCGACCTCGCGATGTCTGTGAAAATGGCGCGAACCGCGGAAGACTTCTACGTCTCGCTCGGGATGCCGAATCTACCGGAATCGTTCTGGAAGAAATCGATGCTGACCCGTCCGCGCGATCGCGACGTTGTTTGCCACGCCAGCGCCTGGGACCTGAACATGGCGGGCGATGTGCGCATCAAGCAATGTATCGAGCCCACGGAAGACCAGCTGACCACGATCCACCACGAACTCGGCCACATCTATTACGACCTGATGTACAACGCGCTGCCGCCGATGTTCCAAGGTGCGGCCCATGACGGCTTCCACGAAGCAATCGGCGACACGATCACGCTGTCGCTGACGCCGACGCACTTGAACAAGATCGGCCTCGTCCCGGCGCAAAAGCCGGATCCGAAGGCCGTCATCAACTCGCAAATGAAATGGGCGCTCGACAAGATCGTGTTCCTGCCGTGGGGCAAGCTCGTCGATCAGTGGCGTTGGAAGGTCTTCTCCGGCGAAATCAAGCCTGATCAATACAACGCCGGTTGGTGGAAGCTGCGTGAAGAGTATCAAGGCGTTTCGTCGCCGGTGCCACGGTCGGAAGAAGACTTCGATCCGGGCGCGAAGTACCATATCCCTGGCAACACGCCGTACACGCGCTACTTCCTCTCGTTCATCCTGCAGTTCCAGTTCCAGAAGGCGCTGTGCGAGGCGGCGGGTCACAAGGGACCTCTGAACGAGTGCGACGTCTACGGGAACAAGCAAGCCGGCGAGAAATTCATGGCGATGTTGCAGGCCGGTGCGTCGAAACCGTGGCCGGAAACGCTGCAGAAACTCACGGGCGGTAAACAGATGGATGGCTCGGCGTTGATCGAGTACTTCACCCCGCTGATGGGCTACCTCAAAGAACAGAACCAAGGTCAAAGCTGCGGCTGGAAATAACCGGAGGCACTATGCAATTGCTCGGCGGAAGACTGCGCGGCGCGGGTTTCGGCGCCGCGCTCGCGATAGCCTGCGCTTTCGGCTCGGCCCTCGCGCCGGCAGCCTCCGCCGAGCAGGTGCGAACGGCACCCCACAACACGATGACGCCGTTCGCATCAGACCGGCAGCTAAAGCGCTACTTGAAGCGCACCCGCCGCGCGCAACGCCCTCCAGTACCGATACCGTCGATGTTGCCGCCACCGGCACCTCCACCACCCGCTGCAGCCGACGCCGACAGTGCAGCGCCGGCCGATGCGGCGGCCACGGTTGGCGAAAGCATCACGAATACACAAGAAGCCGGCGTCGACGAGGGTGGCATCGTCAAGATGCACGGCGACACCATCGTGATCCTGCGCCGAGGCCGCCTGTTCACGGTCTCGACGGGTCGCGGCGACCTCAAGCCCATCGACACGATCGACGCCTTCCCGCCCGGCACGAGCGGTCAAGGCGCCTGGTACGACGAAATGCTCGTGGCTGGAAACCGCGTGATTGTGATCGGTTACAGCTACGCGCGCGGCGGCACGGAGATCAACCGCTTCCGCATCGACGCCAATGGCAATCTAGACTTCGAAGACGCCTATCACCTGCGCTCGAACGACTACTATTCGTCGCGCAACTACGCCTCGCGCCTCATCGGTCAGACGTTGATCGTCTATTCACCGCTTTACCTACCGTACGGCGGATTCGACAATTTCGAGTGGTTGCCCGGCGTGCGCCGCCGGGCAGGCAATGCGAAGGGCCGGTTCAACCGCATCGTCGGCGCACGCCAAATCTACCTGCCGGAAAACCTTCGCGATCCCTACAACGCCGACATCGACACTCTGCACACCGTGACCTCGTGCGATCTCGCAGCAGCCGTCTTGCGCTGCCAAGCCCAAGGCATCCTCGGCCCGTCAAGCCGCACGTTCTACGTCTCCGGAAACGCGGTCTACGTCTGGGTCGGCAACAATCGCTATTACGCGGAGGAAAGCGGCAAGAGCCCATCGGCCATGCTCTACCGCATGCCGCTCCGCGGCGGCGGGCCGTCCGCGATCGGCACACGCGGCAACCCCGTCGACCAATTCTCGTTCCGCGAAGATTGGAACGAGGGCATGTTGAACGTGCTCGTGCGCAGCTATGGCGGCGGCGATGCGATGTGGAATCCCGAATTTAGCAGTGGCGCCGTCGCGCTTCTTCGTTTGCCGCTCTACGCGTTCGGAGACGGCGACGAGGACGCCCGCCAAGCTTACTACCGCAAACTCCCAACGCCGAGCCGCGACAGCTACTACACAATGCAAAACCGCTTCGTCGGCGACTACGTTCTTTACGGCACCGGAAACAGCTGGGGACGCCCGCGCGACTTTAGCTCCTTACTGTTCGCCGCGCCGGTCCGCGGCGGCGAAGCGGCACGCTTTGAACTGAAGCATGGCGTCGATCGCATCGAAGCGCTCGGCCGCAACGCTGTCGTCGTCGGCGCCGACGCCAGTGACCTGCATTTCCAAGCCGTCGAACTCACGGCCCCGCAGTCGCCCGTGATCGGCGACCGCTACACGCTGGAGCGCGCAAGCCAAGGCGAAACCCGAAGCCACGGATTCTTCTTCAAGCCTTCAGGTGGCGGCAACGCCGACGACGGCTTCTTGGCACTGCCGGTCGCGCGCGCCGCACGGCTGGGCGCCAGCCAACTGATCGAAAGCTCGGCCGCAATCACGTTCCTGCGCCGGGCAGACCGCCAGTTCGCGCCGTTGGGTGAACTCTTCGCCGACGACGGACACGTGGTCGACGATCGATGCCAAGCCTCTTGCGCCGACTGGTACGGCAACGCCAGGCCGATCTTCCTTGGTAACCGCACGCTCGCGCTGATGGGTTACGAACTTGTCGAAGGCAACCTCAGCACAACCGGCATTAAGGAAACCCGTCGCGTCAACTTCGCGCCGCGCGGCCGCTAAAGTCCGCGCGAATTGGCGATCGTAAACGGCAGAGGGATCGAGCGCGCATAGGGCTTGATCGCCTCCTGCACTGCCGCAGTCGCGACCAGCGCGCGCATCCGGTAGCGCATGTCGCTTTGGTTGGCGACGGGCTTGATCGGATCGGCGTAAAGTTGCGCCAGCATAATTGCAAAGGCGCGCAACTCCGGCTTCTCGAACATCGACGCCAACACCGCGGCGGCCTTATCCTTCTGGCCCGTACACACAAACGCGTCAAAAGATTCCGCCGACGCTTGTTCTTTCATGGAGTCGAGCGCAGCAAGCGCCTCGTCGCGCTTCGCAGTGCGCCCGATATCGTGCGCGGCACACACGGTCGCTTTGAGTACAGAGGGCGTTCGCGCCTCGCCTTCCAGGGTGCCCAGCAACTGCAACGCGCCGTCGTCGTCACCCGTCACGTCCAACACCTGTGCGATCGCAACGCGAAGCGCGATCGAAAGCGACGGCTCTTCTTTCAACAGCGCGCGGGCTGTACGCCGCGCTGCCCAAGCCTGACCCAAATCCGCGTACGCATTTGCGATCTCGAGCCGAAGGGCGGGGCCTGCAGCCTTCTTTTCCCGCCGGGCTTGTTCGACGGCGTGGAGCCCAAGGCGTACCGCCTCATCCGCTTTGCCGATCACGCGCAGCGAACGCATCACGTTCAACCAATCCGTCGACGTCAAAGACGCTTGCTCCAACTGCAGCTGCAAGCCGCGCTCAACGCGCGCGACCAACGCGCCCGGCGCCATCAGTGCGCGCACACCCGGATGCTCCCACAGCGGCTCGAACGCTTTGTCTGTCAGAACGACGCTCAAGATCGACGGTGTCTCCAACGCTTCCGTCTGCCGCGCTGCGTCTTCGACGCGCCGCTGGCCGAGCAGCATGCCGATGTAGCGCAGGCGCAAAGTGTCCGGCACGCGCTGCGCGGACGGCCCGCTGTAACGGCCTTCGACCAACCGTACGATCAACCTGTCGCGGACCGGCACGGCGCCGAGCGACGACACGATGCTCTCGACGACCGCAGGACGTAGGCGGTTGACCATGATGAAATCTTCTTCCTCGAGGTCGAGGATCGCAGCGGCCGCCAGATCGTACCGCCCGTTCGTCGTGAGGATCGCGACCAGCGAGGCCCACGTGTACCCGTTGGGGCTAGCGGTGTAGCGCTCGCGCACGACCTTCTCGGCATCGCTTGCCTTGCCCAACCCTGCAAGCGCGCGCGCCTTCAGATAAGCCGCCCAATCGCCATCCGTCGTCGAAAGCTGTCCGTCGTTCAAAGCACCGGCCACGAGATCGAGCGCAAACGAATAATGGCCGTCGTCGATCGCGCCCGCAGCCCGTTCAAGCCGCGTATCCGTCGCAACGGTTTGCACCTTCGCTTGCACTGCCGCAGGCGCAGCTTTCGGCGCGGCCGGTACAGCCGCCGCCACCGAAGTCGCGACAATCATCCATAACCCGAGCACGCTGCGACGGTTCCCCAACCATTGCCCCCGGCCCCGAGCATAGCAAATCTGCAGCGTTAAGCCTTCCCAAAGCCGCGCGGTCGACAACCTCTGTGTCTTCGCCGACACTATCGCCTGTGGCGCGAATCGGCGCCCTTTTGAGGGGAAACACACCATGGACATCGGTCGCAAAATGGCTGCCGAGTTTATCGGCACCTTCTGGCTCGTCTTCGGCGGTTGCGGCAGCGCGGTGATCGCCGCGGCATGTCCGCAGGTCGGCATCGGCCTCTTAGGCGTTTCATTCGCGTTTGGTTTGACCGTCCTCACCGGCGCCTATGCGTTCGGCCACATCTCGGGCGGGCATTTCAATCCGGCCGTCACAGCTGGCCTTTGGGCCGGCGGCCGCTTTCCGATGAACGAGATCTTGCCCTATTGGGCATCGCAGGTTCTGGGCGCCATCTCGGGTGCCGGAATGCTCTATTTGATCGCCGTCAGCGCGCCGAGCTTCGACCCGACAGCGGGCTTTGCCTCGAACGGCTTCGGCGAACACTCGCCTGGCGGCTATAGCCTCGTCTCGGCAGCGATTGCCGAGCTACTGCTCACGGCGATGTTCTTGCTGATCATCCTTGGGGTCACTGGCAAGAAAGCCCCTGCGGGATTCGCACCGATGGCGATCGGCTTGACGCTGACGTTGATCCATTTGATCAGCATCCCGGTGACGAACACCTCCGTGAACCCGGCGCGCAGCCTCGGTCCGGCTGTGTTTGCGCCGGGCTGGGCGTTGGAGCAGGTCTGGCTCTTTTGGATCGCACCACTGGCCGGTGCAATGGCCGCGGGATTTTTCAACCGCTGGCTGAACGAGGAGAAGTAGGCGAAAATGAAAAAGCCGGTATGCGGCTGGGGAGCTGCGCATACCGGCTGGATTTTCACCAAGTGCGAGGCAAGAGCGCTTGGCTTCTTCGAGTGCTGAGGACTTCTCGCTGTGTGGTCATCCAGCGCACGCGTACTATTGCAAAGCCAAGCTTGCGCCACCCTTTCCACAGCGTGAAAAACGCGTAAGGAAGTCAGACTTCCGATAGGGCCATGACGAAAACGAGTCCCATCCCAACTGACAAAATCACCGAATAAACCATCAGCAGGGCCAAAAACTTAAGCGAAGTTAGCCACCAGCTGCGGCCATAGACCCGGTACATCGCCATCCAAAGGTAGATCGCCAAAATCAACCAGACCGCCCCCATGAACCCGGAGTCCCCGAGGGTCGCAGCCGACAGCGTCAGCAAAGACAGCGCCACAAAAACCACGGTGTGGACGTGGGTCGAAAATACCAAGTGCTCGACGAAATACACACGCGGCCACCAATGCACGATCGCAAGCAAGAGCGCGAAAATCGGCACCAAGAACAGCATCAATCGCGGCAGCCAAACGTTCAAGGGCCCATTCAGCTTGATTGGATCGGCGAGTGCACGCTCATAGCCCTCCTGCACCCGCTTGGCCTTCGATTGGATCCAATGCAGCCACCCGACTTCGTCGGGATCGGCGTTCTTGGTATCGACCGTAAGCGAGCTTTCCGCCTCAAGCACGCTACGACGTTGCTCGTCGGTCAGCTTCACATGTTCGATCTGGTCGGCCGGAACGAAGAAATCCATCGAAACGACGTTGCGCTTTTTGTCGTCCGTGATCGTCACACCGTTTGGCTTGTTCTTTTTGAGCGCTTCCACCGCCGCCGGAGGAAGCTTGTCGAGCGACACTGACTCCATCTTGAACGCGACCATCGCAATGCCGGTCAGCTGCAGCGTTAGGAAGAACACGACCGACGCAATCACGAACAGCCGGAACGGCGGCAGCATAGAAGCACGCTGTCCCGCAACATAGCGCCGCGTGAACTCGCCGGGCTCGGCGAAGAGCAACCAAATCGTGCGGAAGGTACGCGAGTCATAGCCGAAGACGGAATCCAGGAACTCGCCGAATATCCACCAGAACGGCCGGTGATAGTCCGACGCCCTTTGCCCGCAGTTCGAGCAAAAAGGCCCGTTCAACGCCGTCCCGCAATTGGCGCACTCTGGCATCACGGCCATATCGGCAACTCCCCCGCCGCCTATTATCCACGCCAGCAAGCGGATCGGCAAATTCGTTGCGGGTAGCGTAAATCTTGGCTCAGGTATTGAAGCGGAAGTGCATCACGTCGCCATCCTGAACGACGTAGTCTTTGCCTTCGAGACGGAACTTGCCCGCGTCCTTGGCCCCCGCCTCGCCGTTATTGGCGACATAATCGTCATAGGCGATGGTTTCCGCGCGTATGAAACCCTTCTCGAAGTCGGTGTGAATGACCCCTGCCGCCTGCGGCGCCCGCGCGCCCCGGTGTACGGTCCAAGCCCGCGCTTCTTTCGGCCCGACCGTAAAGAACGTGATCAAGTTCAGAAGCGAGTACCCCGCCCGGATCAGCCGGTTCAGCCCCGGCTCCTCAAGCCCCAACGTTGCCAGAAAATCGTCGCGCTCGGCGGCCGCCAGTTGTGCAATCTCGGACTCGATCTTCGCCGAGATCACGACGAAAGCGGCCCCCTCCGCCTTTGCGCGCTCCTCGACACGCTTCGAATGCGCGTTCCCCGTCGCGGCTGAGCCCTCGTCCACATTGGCGACATAGACGATCGGCTTTGCCGTCAAGAGACCGAGTTGATCGAACACAGCCCGATGCTCGTCGCTGACCTTGGTCATCCGCGCCGGTTGACCATGATGCAGGTGCGCTAGCGCCGCTTTCATCGCATAGACCTGGAGCGCGGCCTCCTTGTCCCCTTGCTTCGCCTTCTTTTCCGCCGCCGGGACGCGCCGCTCCAAGCTTTCGAGATCGGAGAGCATCAACTCCGTCTCAACCGTCTCGGCATCGGCCAGTGGGTCGATCCGGTTCTCGACATGCGTGACGTCGCCGTCGTCAAAACAGCGCAGCACGTAGGCAACCGCGTCGACTTCGCGAATATGCGATAGGAACTGATTGCCCAGCCCCTCACCTTTCGACGCCCCGCGCACCAGCCCCGCGATATCGACGAACGTAAGGCGCGTCGGAACGATCTGCGCCGACTTCCCGACCTTTACCAGCATATCGAGCCGCGGGTCCGGCACCGCAACCTCGCCCACATTCGGTTCGATCGTACAAAACGGATAGTTCGCGGCCTGCGCAGCCGCGGTCTGCGTGAGCGCATTGAACAGCGTGGACTTACCCACGTTCGGCAACCCGACGATGCCGCACTTGAAACCCATGATACTCAGTCCTTTGCTTTGTCCGGCGGCTTCGGTTTCGGTTCGCGTTGCGGATGCGTGAGCAGCGTCACCTTGTTCATGAACCCCGGCCCGTCGCCGTCCGCGATGAACGACGCCGCCTGAGCGACTGCATCGAGCAACGGGTCAACCCACGCACGGTCCGCCTTGGTAAAGTTGCCGAGCACGTGGCCCGTCACGCGTTCCTTCTCGCCCGGATGCCCGATGCCGATGCGAACGCGCCAATAGTCGTTGCCCGCATGCGCCGAAATCGAGCGCAACCCGTTGTGTCCCGCATTGCCGCCGCCCTGCTTCACACGCACCTTGCCGGCCGCGAGATCGAGTTCGTCGTAGAGCACCCAAACCTGTTCGATCGGGATCTTGTGAAACGCGACCGCATCCTGCACCGCCGTACCGCTCTCATTCATATACGTCGAAGGTTTGAGGATCAGCGCCTTCACCGCGCCCGCCTTACCCTTCAGCGTGCCCTCGCGAACCTGGCCGCGAAAGCGCACGCGCTGAGGCGCAAAGCCGTGCGCCTCCGCAATCGCGTCCGCCGCCATAAATCCGATATTGTGGCGGTGGTTCTGATAGGTCTCGCCCGGATTACCGAGACCGACGATGAGCAACATCACCTGAAACCATCATGTGCAAACGGCCGCCAATTCGACTTGGCGGCCGCCGCAATGCAATTGAGCGAGCGCGCTTACTTCTTCGCGGCCGGAGCCTTTGCAGCCGGTGCCTTCGCACCCGCCGCGGCCGGAGCCGCCGCTTTGCCGCCAGTAGCAGGGGCCGCAGCCTTGCCGCCCGCGGCCGGTGCCGCAGCACCAGCAGCCGGGGCCGCCGCACCGGCGGCGGGAACCGCACCGGCAGCCGCTTCGCCTTCCGCGGTCGTTGCCGCCTTGGTTTCCACTTCCGCGAACGCCGACGGCGCTGCAACGGTCGCGACCGTGAAGTCGCGATTGCGGATCACCGGCACCAAACCTTCGGGCACCTTGATGTGCGAGATGTGCAGACTATCGCCGATGTCCATGCCTTTGAGGTCCGCTTCGATGAACTGCGGAATGCGCTCGGACGGGCAGAAGAACTCGACCTCGTGGCGCACGACGTTGAGCACGCCGCCGCGCTTCAACCCCGGCGAGTCACCGTGATTGTTGAAGTGCACCGGAATGAAGAGACGGATGCGCGCACCGGCGACCTGGCGCTGGAAGTCCGCGTGAATCGGACGTTCCGATACCGGATCAACCTGAATCTCGCGCGGGATCACGCGCATCTTCTCGCCCTCGACATCGAGCGTGAAGAGCGTCGACGTGAAACGGCCGGTCTGAAAATGCTTGGCGATGTCCCGCACGGCGAGCGTGATCGTCCGCGGCTCGATGCCCGCACCATAGATGACGCCGGGGATGTCGCCGTTGCGGCGCACCGCGCGCGCATCGCCGGTACCGTTGCCGGCGCGTATCTTTGCTGAAATTGTGGCTAACTCTGTCATGGCTCCTGAACCCTTTCAGGGGCGGAACTGCCCCTTATCCTGTTCATTCCGCTGATCGGAAGAAGGCGCGGGGTGTAGCCGAAGCCGGAACTGAAGGCAAACGGCCGAAATGCCTCAGTCGAACAAGCTCGAAACCGAGCGTTCCTCGGCAATCCGCTGAATAGCTTCGCCCAAAAGCGCGGCTGTCGGCAGCACCTTGATATTGGGGCAGGCTTTGACCGCCTCGGTCGGGGCGATCGAATCCGTGATCACGAGCCCTTTGAGCGCCGACCCCTTAACCCTGGCCACCGCCCCGCCGGAAAGCACGCCGTGCGTCACATAAGCATAAGTCGCCTTCGCGCCTTTGTTCATCAGCGCCTCGGCCGCGTTGCAAAGCGTACCGGCTGAATCGACGATGTCGTCGATCAAGATGCAGGTGCGCCCCGACACGTCGCCGATGATGTTCATGACCTCCGACGTCCCTGCCCGCTCACGCCGCTTGTCGACGATCGCGAGGTCCGCATTGATCCGCCTCGCCAAGAGACGCGCGCGCACCACGCCGCCGATGTCCGGCGACACGACCATCAGCGCGTCGCCGTTGAAGCGGCTCTTGATGTCGTGCTCGAAGATCGGCGCCGCGTAGAGATTGTCTGTCGGAATATCGAAGAAGCCTTGAATCTGCCCTGCGTGCAGATCCAGCGTCAGCACGCGGCTCGCCCCTGCCATAGTAATCAGATTGGCAACGAGCTTCGCCGAAATCGGTGTGCGCGGCCCGGGCTTCCGGTCCTGGCGCGCATAACCGAAGTAAGGCACCACCGCGGTGATGCGTTTCGCCGACGACCGGCGCAGCGCGTCGATGCAGATCAGAAGTTCCATCAAATGGTCGTTCGCCGGAAACGACGTCGACTGCAGAACGAACATGTCCTGCCCACGAACGTTTTCCTGAATTTCGACGAAGACTTCCATATCGGCGAACCGCCGCACGATCGCCTTCGTCAGCGGCACTTTCAGGTATTCGCTGATCTGGTTCGCAAGCGGATGGTTGCTGTTGCCGGCGAGAAGCTTCATGTCGCAGAATCCAGGGGCTTGAGCGAACGGGAGGCAGAGCGCGCGCGGCTTGTAGCAACGCCGTTACTCCCTGGCAACGCATCTCACCCCTGGGTGGCGGCTGTAACCTGTTGAATAAGCTGTGCGATACCTTCCGCCGCAGCTTCCGCGGCGAACCCAGCGATCTCGCGCCAAGGTTTCGTGAGCCGCCCGCGCGGAACGGCATTCTCCTGCGTGATGCTCCCGGCTTCCTTGCCGCTGGCATCGAGCACGCGCCACGTCAGCGTCACGACATCTTGGCCCGCGGGTCCGGCCACGACCTTGATGACGCCATCGATCTGCCACTGCGCCTTCGCTTGTGTCTCGCCAAGCGCAACACCCTTCAAGGGCAGAATGCCCGTGAGCGCCCTTGCCAGCGCCTGGTTGCCATCACCAGGCGCACCTTTGACGGTGCCGACCCAGGCAACCGGCTTCACCGCCGCTGTGATGGTCTGCGAAATCTGAGTGTCCGGACGCAGCAACGCAGCGTCGAGCGCATTCACCGTGTCTTGCGCGACAATTCCCAAGTCGCCGTCACCCAGCGTCTCCTGAACGGTCTTGAACGTCACCGAGAACTTCGCGCGTTGCGCGCCGTCGGGATCGGCAAGGCGCCAAACGATCACGCCCTGGCCACCTTCTTGCACCTTGTTCTTGTTACGCTTGGTGACAGGTTTCATCGGGGTCGTAATACGCGCAGCCTCGCCGCTCAGCGACCACGCCCGCACGCTTGCCGAGCTGAGGGCCGGGATGTCGCTTGCCTGCGCGAGTTCGACCACCCGATCCCGCAACGCTTGAGCCCGCTCAACCGCAAGCCCGCCCGGCACCGCCACGACGAGCGCCGGAACGCGGATCGCCTGCGCGATCATGTCATCGTTGCGTTCCTTGCCTTTGAACGGCTGCGGAATCGCGAACGGATCCTCCATGCCAAGCGGCTCCGTCACCGACGAGCACGCTGCAAGAGCCGCAAGAGCAATAGATGACGCAAGACGCTTCATGGCTTCAACATGATGGCAGAAACATTGCGGCCGTAGTCGGTCTCGCCGCGATGGGTCGTGCGTCTATAGGAGAAATACCCGTCATTGTGTTCGTACGTGCACATGTTGAGCGCTTCGACGGCACCGATGCCGGTGGCTCTGAGACGCGCCGTCACATAACCCGGCAGATCGAACTGCCAATGCGCCGCGCGAGACGAAGGCACGAAGTAGCGCGAGTTCCCGGCATCTTCCTCGACGAACCGCGCCTCGAACTCTGGCCCCACTTCGTAAGAGCGCTGCGAAATGCATGGCCCCACCGCGGCGCGAATGCGCGAACGCGAAGCTCCAAGACGCTCCATCGCCGCAACCAGGGATTCGGCGACACCGCCGATGGCACCTTTCCATCCTGAATGCGCGCAACCGATCACGCCTGCACGGTGGTCAGCGAGCAAGATCGGCGCACAGTCGGCGGCCAGCACGCCCAACGCGACACCGCGCAACGTCGTCACCATCGCATCGGCCTTTGGCGGGGCAGTCCGCGGCCACGGAGCGGTCACATGCAACGCATCGGCACTATGAATCTGATAGAGCGTGATGAGTTGCACCTCTTCGGTACCCAGCCACATCGCAACGCGGGTGCGGTTCTCGCAGACCGAGACGCTGTCGTCGCCCGACCCATACCCGCAGTTTAGCGACGCATAAATCCCACGCGACACGCCGCCCTGCCGGCCAAAGAATCCGTGCGCGATGCCTTCATCGATCAGCACCGGCGATTGAAGCGGTCTCATGCGTCGCAAAAGCCTACAGGATCGAGCGCTGCCGGCGCGTACGCGCACAACACTTTGAACAAGCTGCCCATAGCGTCTGCCCCGGTCAACCTTGCGTACGCAGCGTCGAGGTCGCCGGCCTGCGCCGCCGACGCCGACCGCCTCAGTGTCTGAATCCGTTCCTGAACACCCAAGCGGTGCAAAAACGCGCTTTGGGTTGTCAAAGGCGTTGCGGTCGCACCGCTATCGGCGAACGCGTCCCTAAGCGCCGCGAAGTCCACATGCGATGTCAAATCCACGTGACCGGGCTCCGCAAGCACGTCGGCGTAGGCATGCGCCTTCATGGCCTGCAACGTATCGCCGGCAGCGGGTCCTTCGAAGCCATAGTCGACAACAAGCACCGCGCCGCCGTTTCGCGCGACAGCCTCGCCGATCATGCGCGCGATCGCTGCGCGCGCGGGCGATGTCTCCACAATGGACCCGACCGGTGCGCTGCGGAGAGCCCCAGCCACAACTCGCTCGTCGATGGCCCCACTAGCGCCGAATGTAAGCGTATCATCCGAGAGACCCACGCAGCGCTCGCTCCAACCGCCGGCACCACGCACCCACTGCCGGATCGGTAACGCGTCGAAAAATTCGTTCGCGACAACGATCAACGGCCCACGCGCATCCAAGTCTTCAAACCGGTCGAGCCAGTGGGCAGCCACAGCCGCCTCGCGCAACGCATCTTGCTGCAGCCGTCGCAGCGCCTCGCTGACCTCCACCATTGCAATAGAAACCGCGTTCAAGAATGCTGGCACGACGCGCGCCGCCCTAAGTGCATCCTTCATCAGCGTCCCACGCCCCGGCCCCAACTCGACCAGCGTGAACGTCTTCGGTGCGCCGAGCCTTTGCCAAACATCGACGCACCAAAGGCCGATGAGCTCGCCGAAAATCTGCGATATCTCCGGCGCCGTGACGAAGTCGCCCCGCGCACCTAAGGGATCGGCCCGCCGGTAGTAGCTGTCGTCGCGTGCGGTCAGCACCACACGCATGAACTCGGCAACCGAAATCGGTCCGTCGGCGCGAATGATGTCTTTCAGATGCCGCGCAACATCGCTCATGGCGTCTGCAGCGCCGGCCCCTTACGGTAGAGCGCGTACCAGAAGAAGAACGCCGCGAAGCCGAACATCAGGAGCGACAACACACTCCCCATCGAAATGGCTCCGCCGAACAACGACTGATGCGCGTTCTCGCGGAAGAACGTCTCGACGATCCACCGAAACGAGCCGTACCCCACCCACATGACGGCGATGCAGAGCCCCGGCCGCTTTAAGGCATCGAAGCGGTAGATCATTACCGTCAAGATCGCGAACAACAAGGCGCCCTCAAGCCCGGCTTCGTAAAGTTGGCTCGGATGGCGCGGCGGATTACTAAGGACGGTCACGCCGTCAGGCGCGTGAATTGCAGCACCGGGAAACACCATCGCCCACGGCACGTCGGTGACTTTTCCCCAAAGCTCGCCGTTCACGAAGTTCGCGATCCGCCCGAAGAACAGACCGATCGGCGCAGCGACCGCTACTAAGTCGCCGAGCGCCACCATATCGATCTTGTTTCGGCGCGCGAACAGGATGATCGCAAGCACCACACCGATCGCCCCGCCGTGGAACGACATCCCGCCCTCCCACGTGTAGAAGATCTTCCAAGGCTCGGCGGAAAACTTGTCCCACTCGTAGATCAAGCCATAAAACAGGATATAGCCGAGCCGCCCGCCGATGATCACGCCGAGCGCGGCCCACACGAACAGATCGCCGACGTGATCGCTCGTCGCTTGCGGCTTGCCATTGAACGGAGGCCCCGCCCACAAGCGCTGCGTCCGAATCAAACGCAGAATGAACCACCACGCGCCGAGCAGTCCCGCGATATAGGACAGTGCATACCAGCGGATGGCGATCGGCCCGATCTGAATGAGCACCGGATCGATTTCGGGAAAAGGAATGACCGCCATGCGGTGCGCGTCCTCGGAAAGCAGCAGCGCGAGACTTGCTGTTGGCGCTTCGACAGTGTCAAGGCGGCCCCGATTCACCAACAAGAGTCCGATACGCTCAGTAACGGCACACCACGAGAGTTGAGTACCGCGTGAAAGACTCGCAGGACTCGTACCGAATTACTTTTCTGACACGTCGCGTATCGATCTATCCGCAAGCGATCCCCAAATCGGATTCGCTGTCCGAACACAGTCCACATGAAGAATGATTCAGCCCACAGGGCAGACTCTTGCGCCCGATTCAACCTTTAGTGCACGCTTCCATTCATGGGAGGTGCTTCGCGTCGGGCTACTAAATGTTGGAGCGTCAGTTTTCCAGGTCCGGAGCACCTTCCTGCGTACCCTTGCTAATTGCCCTTACATGCCATCCCGCCGCCGGTACCCTCCGGCGGCGGGCTGACTCTGGGGCCGAGATGAGGCTGGAACCAAGAGATGAGCACACCGCAGATTCATGCCGAAGTGTCTCAAGGCAACCCGCTCGACCTGATGGAGCAAATCGCGGTTCAAAACGAATGGCTGTTCGACCGGGCTGGTGAGGACGAAATGCACCTCTCGTTCCCCGGCCAGAGCGAAGATCACCATCTTTCGTTCAGCTGGCGCCACGACGTCGAAACGCTGCAGCTCTGTGGCCAACTCGAAGTCAAAGTGCCGAAGCAAAAGCGTCCGGAAGTCGCGGCACTCATCAACATCATCAACGAGCAACTCTGGCTCGGCCACTTCGAAATGTGGCCCGACAGCGGCCAGGTCATCTTCCGCCACTGCCTACTGCTCCGCGGTGCCATGGCCGTCCCGGAACAGTGCGAAGGCCTGATCGACGCCGCGTTGGAAGCCTGCGACCGCTACTATTCGGCCTTCCAATTCGTCATCTGGGCCGGTAAGTCCGCCGCTGAAGCAGCCGCCGCGGTGGTCTATCAGTGCCAGGGAAACGCCTAACCCCAAAACCGAAGCCGGCGCCCTCGTCCGGCCGTCCCATCGTCATCGTCGGCGTCGGCCACATGGGCGGCGCGATCGCACGCGGCCTCATCGCCGCTGGCCTGGGTCCGCAGTTGATACTCATCGACCCGGCGCTGAAACAAACCGACGCACGTACCTACCGCAAAGCGGGCGCGACGACTGGCACCGGCGCCGACCTCACCACCGGCACAAATCCCGAGGCGATTGTCCTCGCCGTGAAACCGCAGATGATGGCGCAAACGGCGCCCGCCTACGCGGACGCGGCGCGCAACGCGCTCGTGATCTCGATTGCCGCCGGCACGCAGATCGAAAGCTTGAGCCTCTGGCTCGGTGCACCGAAAGCCATCGTGCGCGCGATGCCCAACCTCCCCGCCTCGATCGGCAAAGGTATTACTGCTGCCTACGCGACGCCCACAACGACCGCAGCACAACGCAAGCTCGCCGAACGTTTGCTGAAAGCGGTGGGCGACCTCGTGTGGCTGGACGGCGAAGAACTGCTGAACGCGGTAACCGCTGTGTCGGGATCGGGCCCCGCCTACGTGTTCCTGCTCGCCGAAGCGATGGCCGCAGCCGCTGAACGCATCGGCTTGCCGCCCGCTATTGCCGCGACGCTCGCGCGCAAGACAATCGAAGGTGCCGGCGCTCTTCTGGCCAGTAACACGACCGCACCCGCCGACTTGCGCCGCTCGGTCACCAGCCCTGGCGGCACCACCGAAGCGGCCCTCAAGGTGCTCATGAGCGACGCGCGTTTCGAGGAACTGCTGGCCGAGGCGATCGCCGCCGCGAACGCCCGCGGCTTCGAACTCGCCAAAAGCCGATAGCGGACCTAAACTACGCATATGGCGACCAAATTTTCCCCAGAAGAAAAGCTCGTCACCGCAGCACTCGCCGCGATCGAGAAGGGCGGCTGGAAGGCACTCTCGCTGACCGCGCTTGCCCGCAAAGCCAAAATCCCGCCCGCGACACTCTACGAACTCTGCCCCGATAAACGTGCGCTGCTGCAAATGATCGCCAGGCGCGTCGATATCGCGGCCCTGGAGCGGGCAGTCGAGCCCGACGAAAATATCCCCCCGCGCGACCGCGCCTTTGACGCGATCATCGGCTGCTTCGAGTCCATGACGCCGCTGAAGCCCGCGATCGCCGTCATCCACGCTGATACGAAGGGCGATCCCGGCGCGATCTTCGACGTTCTACCCGCAACCGTCCGTAGCGCCTTCTGGATCGCTGACAGCGCGGGCCTGTCCACCACCGGCTGGCAAGGGTTCCTCGTCACCCGCGGCATAGGCGTCCTGCTCGCCGAAACGCTCGCCATCTGGCTTGAAGACGGTGAGGACTTGGCCAAGACCATGGCCCACGTCGACCGCCGCCTGCGCCTGATCGAGGAATGGACCGAACGGCTGCAAAACGTTCGCGCTGAGGAACCCGCAGACGCGGATTGACGCGGCTCGCCGCCCGGGCTCATCTTCCCATCCCCAAAGGAGATAAGACCCATGTCGAGCAAAAGCCCGTTCCCCGAGTTCGATTTCAAATGGCCGAACTTCGACCAGGGCTTTTGGGATCGCTTCTCCGTCCCCGGCATCGACAACAACGCACTGATGGCGAGCCAGAAGAAAAACTTCGAAGCGCTCGTCAAAGCGAACCAAAAAGCGGCGGAGGGCTATCAAAACATGATGCGCCGCCAAGGCGAGATCATGGCTGAATCTATGCAGGCGATTCAGGAATCCGTCGGCGACCTGATGAAGGCGAACGACGGCAAGGACCTGCCGAAGAAGCAAGCCGAACTCGTGGAGAAAACGGTCGGCCGCGCGCTCAAACACATGAAGGAACTCGCCGAACTCGCGATCGACGCGAACAGCGACGCGTTCAAAATCATGCAAGACCGCGCCAAGGAATCGATCGCCGAGATGCAAGAACTCGCCGAGAAAATCACCGCCGGCCGGAAATAGCGTTCAGCCGATTTTGGCCGCTGAAGCCTCGAAAATCTCGATCACGGGTGGCGAGGCGCTGAGTTCGCGTGCGCGCATCACGAATGCGATGGACTCTTTCACTTTGAAATGCGCCGCCAGCGTCGCCGCGTCGGCCCACTTCTCGACGAACGTGAGTTTCATCGGGTTCTCGCAATCGACATGAATGTCGTGCGATACGCAGCCGGGCTCGGTGCGCGACCGGCGCGTATGCTCCAACCCAAGCCGCCGAACTTCCTCGAACGTGTTCGGCTTGGCGATGATGCTTCCAACGACGATGATCATACCGGTAACCTCACCACGGCGCGCAATCCGCCAAGCTGGCTCTCGCCCAAAGTAATATCGCCGCCGTGACCGCGCGCGATATCGCGCGCGATCGCGAGGCCCAATCCGACGCCACTACCCTGCGTCAGCGTCCGACCGCTCTCCAAGCGGTGGAACGGCCGGAATGCCTCTTCGCGCCGGTCGGGCGGAATACCTGGTCCGTCATCATCGACCGCGATTTCGACCATATCGTTGTGCTGGCTCGCACTGACGGCCGCCCGCGTGCCGTAACGCAGCGCATTTTCCACCAGGTTCGTTACGCAGCGACGCATCGCGTTCGGTCGCACTTCGACGACAAGTCCTCCACCGACAGCAACCTCGACCCTCTTGTTCGGCGCTTTCGTTCCGACCTTCCGCTGCGCGCTTGTCGCAACGTCACGAACCAGCTGCCCGATATCGGTATCGGCCGCCCCTTCGCCCGCCTGGCCCCGCGCGAACGCGAGGTACTCCTCCAGCATATGCTCCATCTCTTCCAAGTCGCCCTTCAGTGCTTGGGACGAGGGATCGTCCTTCATCATCGCGAGCTCAAGCTTCATGCGCGTCAGTGGCGTGCGCAAATCGTGGCTGACGCCGGCAAGCATGTCCGTCCGCTGCTGCACGAAGCGCGAGATGCGTTCCTTCATGTCCAAAAACGCCAACCCGGCGCGCCGAACCTCGGTCGCCCCGGCAGGCCGGAAATCGGGCACGTCGCGCCCCTTGCCGAACGCCTCGGCAACGTCTGCCAGCCGCTCGATCGGGCGGATTTGATTGCGCAGAAACAGGATGGCGACCGACAGCAGGATCAGCGCCGTACCCATGCTCCACAGCACCCACACGTGCGTGTTCGTCGACATCACCCGCTTGCGGTCGGCCAAGACGTGCATTACCGCGCCGTCGAGCTGAATGCGAATGTCGACTTGGTCTTCAAGCGACTCCGAGTCCACCCAAACCGGCCGCCCGGTTATCTTGGCAAGTTCGCGCGTGAAGGTTTGCTTCAGCACCTCGTAGGCGGGCGATTCAGTGTCCGGAATTTTTTCGCCGGGCTTGACCACGGGGGCCAACCCGAACGATGTCTCTCTGAGCCGCGCCGCTTCGTTTGCGAACTTCTCTGGCCCCAGTGTTTCATAGCTCTGCACGAATAGCGCAACCTGCGCCGCAACACCGCGCGAGATGCGCGTCGTCACCGCGTCCCACTGCCGATCGAAAAGCAAGTACGTGACGACGGCCTGGAGCACGACGACCGGCATCACGATGATGACAAGCGAGCGCCCAAACAACCCGCGAGGCATAGAACGACGAAACCATCCGCGCGGCATCGCTCTACCCCACGCGATCGGGCATCAGCACGTAGCCGATGCCCCGGACGGTTTGCAGGTAGAGCGGCAACTTCGGATCATTCTCGATCTTGCGCCGGAGCCGTGTGATCTGCACATCGACCGTGCGCTCCAAAACCTCGCCCATTCGTTGCGAAAGATCGGTGCGCGTAAACGTCTGACCTGGGTTAGCGGCAAGCACGCGCATCAATTGCAATTCCGCCGACGTCAGCTTCACCGGCTTGCCGTCGCGCACAAGCTCGCCGCGCTCGGGATCGAACCGGCAAAGCCCCAACTGAATGATCTGCCTCACGGCCTCCGTGGACTGCCCGGAACGCCGCAAGATTGTAGCGATTCGGAGCAGCAACTCGCGCGGCTCGAACGGCTTCGGCAAGTAGTCGTCCGCACCGCGCTCCAACCCCTCGATGCGGTCGCCCGCCTCGCCGCGTGCCGTCAGCAGCAGGATCGGCACATTCGACGTCTCGCGAATGGCCTTCGTCAGAGAGAACCCGTCCTCCCCCGGCATCATCACGTCGAGCACGATGAAGTCGAAGTCGAGGCTCGCCATCAACTGGCGCGCTTCGCCGGCATCCTTCGCCGCCGTCACGCGATAGCCCGCTTCGCTCAAGTAACGCTGCAACAGTGTGCGGATCCGGGTGTCGTCATCGACGATCAGCAGGTGATGCAGCTTCTCGTCGCCGTTCGGCGCCTCTTTCACGTCGCTCATCATCGCTTCGCAATCAGGCGCAACACGCCCGCCCGCTCCGTATCCGCTAGAAGGCCACCCAGCACTTGCCGGAACCCAGCCACGGCTTCAGGTCCCGACTCCCGATAGGCCTTGGCAAACCGCGCCCGCTGCAAAGCGGACAACTCGCCCTCCACGGCTTGGCCCTTGACCGTCAGGCGGAGCAACCGCTGCCGCCGGTCGGAAACGCCTGTGCTTTGCACCAAGTACCCGCCTTGCGTTAGCCCGCGCACAACCCGGCTGAGCGATTGTTTCGTGATTCCCAGGATACTCAGCAAGTCCGACACCGGCATACCCGGGTGGCGCGCAACAAAATGCATCGCACGATAGTCCGCACGCCCAAGCGCAAGCTCCTCAAGCCGCTTAGCCATCGCATCGGCCATGCTGCGCCCCGCAAAGAAGAGCAGCTCCATGCCGTCTGTCAGTTCTTCTTCGCGCAGGTAGAGAAGTGGCGCCTGAGCCTTCATCGAAAGTGCCCGGTCGAGGGTCATGCATATCGGTTATGGCAGATATGCGACTCACAATAGAGCCCACCCTGTACCGCTCGCAAGCGGGACGGCTATACTGTCGAAAACACGCTTAACCAACGTTGGAGCCTTCGATGGCGCTCATCCCCTTCGACGACCGCGACGGCCATATCTGGCTGGACGGCAAACTCGTGCCTTGGCGCGACGCCAAGACCCACGTCCTGACCCACGGCCTACACTACGGCTCCTGCGTGTTCGAAGGTCAGCGCGTCTACAACAAAAAGGTCTTCAAGCTCGAACAGCATACGTCGCGGCTGTTCGAATCCGCGCGGCTGATGGGCTTCGAGATCCCTTTCACCGAGACCCAAATCAGCGACGCCTGCAAGTCGGTCGTAGAAGCAGCCGGCCTCGATGACGCCTACATGCGTCCCGTCGCCTTCCGCGGCAGCGAGCAAATGTCGGTGAGCGCACAGAAGTCGAAGATCCACGTCGCAGTCGCGGTCTGGCCCTGGCCCTCGATGTTCGATCCGGAAATCAAGCGCAAGGGTATCAAGCTCGACATCGCCCGCTGGCGGCGTCCTGCGCCGGACACGACACCATGGAAGGCCAAAGCCGCAGGCCTCTACATGATATGCACACTTTCAAAACACGAGGCCGAGGCGAAAGGCTACGCCGACGCAATGATGTACGATTGGCGTGGTCTCGTAGCGGAAGCGACCGGCGCGAACATCTTCTTCGTCAAAGAGGGCAAGCTATTCACCCCCTATGCCGACTGCTTCCTGAACGGCATCACGCGCCAAACAGTTATGGACCTCGCGCGCACGCGCCAAATCGAAGTGGTGGAAAAATACATCCAACCCTCTGAAGTCGGCGAATTCGAACAGTGCTTCCTCACGGGCTCCGCGGCGGAGGTTACGCCGGTCGGTTCGATCGGCGATTGGACGTTCGAGGTTGGCGACATCACGCGCACGCTGTTGGACGACTATTCGAACTTCGTTCGCGGCAAGCACAAGATCTAATCGCGCGTCCAGCGTGCGGCGGCTTCATCGTCGCTGCCGCGCGCTTCCACCCAGTGTTCGCCGGAAGCGCGCAGCTCGCGCTTCCAAAATGGCGCTCGGGTTTTCAGATAGTCCATCAAAAATTCTGCCGCCTCGAACGCCGCGCGCCTGTGCGCCGCCGCCGTCGCGACCAGCACGATTCGCTCACCGGGCTTCAGCTCACCCACCCTGTGCACCACCGAAACGCCCTGCAAAGACCAGCGCGAACGGGCCTCCTTGGCGATGCGCTCCAGCTCGCGTTCCGTCATACCGGGAAAATGCTCGAGTGTCATGCTGACGAGCTTCTCGCCATGACTTTCGCCGCGCACGACGCCCACGAAACTCACGATCGCGCCGGCGTCTTCCCGCTGTAGCCGCGCAATCTCTGTACCCGGCTCAAAATCCTCGCGCTGGACCCGGACCGTCATCCGCCGGTGACCGGCGGAAAGAACGCGACCTCGTCACCGGCTTTGACCGGCGTGGTGAAATCGACGCGTTCTTGATTGAGCGCCGCGCGCACGCGCTTCAAGTCCGCGAACGCATCGGCATAACCGCCGCCGCGCGCCGCCAGCCACACCACGAGATCGCCGATCGTGCGTACGGTTCCGGGCAGTTCTACCGATTCCTCGCCACGCCCGACCTTCTGCCGCAACCACGCAAAGTAGAGAACCTTCACGACGGCCGCTCCGCCGTCCGCGGGCGCGGCCGCGCATGCTCGCCCGACACATGGCTCAGATTTGCCTGCACGTAACTGAAGCCGGTGTAGATCGTGAGTACGGCCGCCGCCCACAGCGTGAGGATCCCGGCACGATGCACCCAGCCCCACACGTGCTCGATCGCGGGCGCCAGAATCAGCATTGCGATCGCAACGACCTGCAACACCGTCTTGAGCTTTGAAACGGACGACACCGGCACCTGCACCGAGATCGTCGCCAAGAATTCGCGCATGCCGGACACGAGAATCTCGCGCGCCAAAATAATCAGCGCCGGTATGATCACCCAGCCACGGATATCATCCGTGTAAACAAGCATCACAAGCGCCGATGCGATGAGCAGCTTGTCGGCAATCGGATCGAGCATCTGCCCAAGCCGCGACTCGATGTTCCGCCGTCGCGCCACCCAACCATCCGCATAGTCCGTGATCGCGGCAATCAGAAACAACCCGAACACCACCCACCGGCCGACCGGCATATCGATCCAGAACGCCGCGACGAACAGCGGCGTGAGCACAATGCGCGCCAGCGTCAAAAGGTTCGGAAGATGGTCGCCCATAACGCCACTCTATCAGGCATCAGCCCTTGTCGTGGAAGTGCTCGTAAATCTTCCGCGCCATTGCCTTGGAGATACCCTTAACCGATTCCAGATCAGAGAGCCCAGCTGTCGTGACCGCCCGCCCCGAGCCGAAATGGTTCAAAAGCGCGCGTTTCCGCGACGGCCCAATGCCCTCGACCTCGTCGAGCGGCGAGGTCGCTAGCGCCGCAGCCCGCTTCGCCCGGTGCGTCCCAATCGCAAAGCGATGCGCTTCATCGCGAAGGCGCTGCAGGTAGAACAGCACGGGCGACTTGAACTCCAGGTGGAACGGCTCGCGCCCCACCATAAAAAACCGCTCCCGCCCTGCATCGCGATCCGGGCCTTTCGCGATCGAAACGAGTTTCACCCCGGTAATGCCAAGCGATGTCATCACTTCGTTCGCGACCGAGAGCTGCCCGGCGCCGCCGTCGATTAGCACGAGATCGGGCACAGTCGCCTCATCCGCATCGTCGTTCGTTTTCTCGTCGAACGACACGCCCGCATCCGCTTGCTCCTCCTGCTCCTTCATCATCCGCTTGAACCGCCGCGTCAGCACCTCGCGCATCATCGCGTAGTCGTCGCCGGGCTTCAGGTCGGTGCTCTTGATGTTGTACTTGCGGTACTCGTTTTTGATGAAGCCTTCCGGTCCCGCAACGATCATCGCGCCAACCGCATTCGTGCCCGAGATGTGGCTGTTGTCGTAAACCTCGATCCGCTGCGGCGCCTCGCTGAAACCGAACGCCGTTGCAACGCCTTCGAGCAATTTGATCTGCGTGGCGCTTTCCGCCATCCGCCTAGCCAGCGACTCGCGCGCGTTCATCACGGCTTGCGCCATCACCTCGCGCTTCTCGCCGCGCTGCGGCACCAAAACTTCAACGCGCCGCTCGGCCTTGAGCGAAAGCGCCTCCTCGAGCAAAGCATGCTCGGCCAATTCCTGACTGATGATGACGAGCTTCGGCGGCTCGCGGTCGTCATAGAACTGCGCCAGGAAGCTGTCGAGAATCTCCGGGATCTCGACCCCGCGGTCGTGCTTCGGGAAGTAGGCACGGTTGCCCCAGTTCTGGCCCGACCGAAAGAAGAAGACCTGGATGCACGTATGTCCGCCGTCTTGATACGCGGCGAACAAGTCGGCTTCGTCGATCGTCTCCGGATTGATCCCCTGCTGCAATTGCACGTGTGCAAGCGCACGTATCCGGTCGCGCAACCGCGCAGCCTTCTCGAAATCGAGCGCCTCGGCGGCAGTTTCCATATCACGCGAGAGTTCACCCTTCACTTCCTGGCTCTTGCCGCGCAGAAAGCCCACGGCTTGATCGACGAGGTGCTGATAGTCCTCGATCGCGATCTTGCCCACGCATGGCGCCGAGCAGCGTTTGATCTGGTGCAACAGACACGGCCGCGTCCGGCTTTCGTAGACGGAGTCCGTGCAACTCCTGAGCAGGAAAGCCCGCTGCAGCGTGCTCAGCGTACGTGTCACCGAATAGGCTGACGCGAACGGCCCGAAATATTCGCCCTTCCGCGACTTCGCGCCGCGATGCTTGATGATCTGCGGCGCCACGTGGTCGCCCGTCACCAGAATGAACGGAAACGACTTGTCGTCGCGAAGGTGCACATTGTACCGCGGCTTCAGCCGCTTGATGAGGTTGGCCTCGAGCAGCAGCGCCTCGACCTCGGAACGCGTCTGCACGAACTCCATTGACGCCGTGTTCGCGATCATGCGGGCAATTCGCCCCGGCTGATCGAGCGGCTTCGTGTAAGCGACAACCCGCTTCTTGAGATTGGCAGCCTTGCCGACGTAGAGCACGTCGCCGTTCGCCGCCATCATCCGATAGACCCCCGGCGCATTCGGCAACCGCGTCAGATAGTCGGCAATAACCGCCGCCCCCTGGGCCATCAACCCGGGCGTGTCCGTCGCAACAGTGTCATGATCGTTGCTCACGGCGGGCAAGATAGTGGCGAAGACACAGGCTGCAAGCGGAGACTCGTGTCGCAGCGCGTTACCGTTCCGTCTCGCGCTCGATTTCGACGCCCACGGACTGTGCCTCCGCTAACACTTTCAGCTTCTCGATCCGCACCCGTGCGACTTTCACGCGCTTGTCCGCAAGGCAGTGCGTGGCGACCTTCTCGGCTAGCGTCTCGACCAGGTTCAAATGCCCGCCGGCGAGGATCGCTTTGATCCCGTCCACGACCGCACCGTAGTCGACGACGTTTTCGAGCTTATCATCGATATCGCCGTCCGTCTCCTCGACCGTCAGATCCAAATTGATCCGCACAGGCTGCATCTGTCCCTTCTCGCGGTGATAGACGCCGATATTTGCGTTAAGCTCAAGATCGCGAACGAACACATGCCGGATACGCTTCTTTGCATCGGCTATTCGCAAGGGCTGAATTTTCGGACGTTCGCTCATGGACCTCACGAGAAGAATTTATCTTGCGACCACGCGAGATGCTGGCCGCTATCGACGACGATCATTTGCCCAGTGACCGCAGGCGCGGACATCAGATACGCGACTGCCCCTGCAATGTCTCCCGGTTCCGACGGGCGCTGCAGCAAAGTTGCCTTCACGTGCGCATCGAAATTCGCCTGAGACTGTCGATCGGCCTTCAATGAAGGACCCGGCGCCACCGCATTGACCCTGATGTGCGGCGCCAGAGCTTGCGCCAATGTTCGCGTCAGCGTCCACAAACCGGCCTTCGACACCGTGTACGACAAGAACTGAGGCGTCAGGTTTAGCACTTGCTGGTCGATGATATTGACGATCCCGCCGTTGGCGCCCGCCGGCAGTTGCTTCGCGAATCCCTGTGACAGCACAAGCGGTGCACGCAAATTCGTGTCGAGATGCTTATCCCAGGTCGCTCGCGTCGCTGTCTCGACACGGTCGTCCTCGAACACCGAAGCGCTGTTCACCAACGCCGTCAGGCGTCCGAGCGCGGCCGCGGCCCGCGGCACGATGGTCGCCACCTCGGCTTCGTTCGAGAGTTCGCCGTCGACGAGCACCGCGCGACGTCCAAGCCGCGTCACCTCGTTCGCAACCGCCTCCGCGTCGGCCTTGCTGGAGCGGTAGTGGATGGCAATGTCATACCCGTCGCCCGCAAGCTTCAGAGCGATTGCCCGCCCAAGCCGCTTCGCCGCACCCGTAACAAGTACCGCGCTCATGCCTTCACCGGCGTCTGTTTGCCGTAGGTTTTAAACTTCTCGATCACTCGCGCCATCTCGCGTCCCGACAAAATCCGCGGCCGCCCGATCTGCAAGGCTCGCGCATACTGCGCAGCCAACGCCTCGAGCGCCGCAGCACGATCATACGCCTGCCGCACGCTCTCGCCCAAGGCGATCGATCCGTGATTGGCGAGAAGACAGGCGCTACGCGGCCCCAAAGCCTTAATGGCGAACCGCGCGAGGTCCTCGCTGCCGTGAGTCGCGTACGGCGCGCAGGCGACCTTCTCGCCCCCGAACTCCGCCACCATATAGTGAAACGCCGGAATGCCGCGATGCAGGCACGACAGCGCCGTCGCATTCAGAGAATGCGTGTGCACGATCGCGCCCACATCGGGCCGCGCTTTGTAAATTGTCAGATGCACCCGCCACTCGCTCGACGCCACGCGCTGCCCCGGCGCGACGCGCCCGTCGGCACGAACCTCGACGATGTCCGCACCGCGCATCTCCGTGTAAGGAATGCCAGTCGGCGTGATCAGCATCCCGCCGTCGACGCGAACGGAAAGGTTGCCGCTCTTGCCCGGCGACAGCCCGCTCGACGACATGCGCTGCCCGACAGCGACGATTTCGGAACGTAAATTCGGCGTCGGACTGACGACGGCCGCGCGCTTCGAAAGCACGCCCGCCACGCGCCGCCGAACCGCAGTGCGTTTCACCGCGCACGCTCCGGAAAGAGTTTAGCCAACCCTTCCCGCGTCGCTTTGGCCACCCCACGTTCGGTGATCAGCCCGCTAACAAGCCGCGCTGGCGTCACGTCGAACGCTGGATTGCGCGCGGGGCTTCCAGGCGCCGTCAACTCGACGGTCAGCACGTCACCCGCAGCCGTGCGCCCCTGCACATGCGTGATCTCGCGACCCGAGCGTTCCTCGATCTCGATCTGCTTCACGCCGTCCGAAATCGTCCAATCGATCGTTGACGATGGCAGCGCCACGTAGAACGGCACGCCGTTGTCGCGGGCAGCCAACGCTTTGAGATAGGTCCCGATCTTGTTCGCGACGTCGCCCGACGCGGTCGTCCGGTCCGTCCCCACGATGCAAAGGTCGACGTCGCCGTGTTGCATGTAGTGACCGCCGGCATTGTCCGCAATGACCGAGTGCTTCACGC
>CXWL01003618.1_pt1 | contig 32447 bp, 26 predicted proteins | sample 590931 | NCBI WGS metagenome assembly CXWL01 (sample SAMEA3498368, study PRJEB10139) | groundwater metagenome | biome: water well; material: biofilm material | place: Germany | collected 2015-04-27
GGCTTCTTGTTCGACGAGGGTGAGACAGGGGACGCACAAGAGCGAATCCGGCTGCACCTTCAGCCTGGCCTCGGGGATCTCGTGCGCGCAGCGGGAACAGATGCCATATGAATGTGCATGCATAGACGTGAGCGCCTGCTCAATCCGTCGAAGCTTTTCGAGCGCAAGAATATTGACGGACAAGGCGACGTCGAGCTCATGCTCGGCTGCGGCTTGGTCGGTCGGATCGGGGAAGAGTTCCGGTTCTGTCATGAACATATGGGAGATCNNGTTCCCGCTGAAGATCCGCGAAGTGTGTACTGGTCCGCGGCTGGATGTTCAGGTGCTTCGGCGTAGCCATTTTCTTGGTACGGTTTGAGGAACTCGTGTGTGGCATCGGCGTGACCTCCCTGTGACGATACTTCTACGCGCTCTAAGACACGGGGCGATCAGCAACGGATCAAGTCTGTGTAACGCGGGTCTGGTGCCTGCGGGACGTGAGGAGAGAGGTGCCTGTGATCCTCGCAATATGTGAAGAGCGAAGGCTTTCTTTGCGGATGTCTGTCTTTGAGAGGAAGAAGTTAACGAAGTTGTAACATGCCCTTGTGTTAGGCGTAATGGTGCAAGCTCAGGATGTTCAAGTTGAACTATGACAGGCTTTCGATGTGCGTGTGATCCGGAGCGACAGCCATGACCCGGGAGATTCGAGTGGGAACCACGATGATGCGGACGTTCAGCCTGTTGGTGGTGAGTGCTCTGCTGTGTGTTTCGGTGGGTTGCGTCCGCCCCCAAAAGTTCATCGACGTCACATGCGGACATATGCCTGGCGAGACGCTGCTCGATCGGGAAGCGGCAATTCAATGCCAACAATTCAAGCAGGACGAAGCAGCCACCGTGGCGTACAACGAAGCCAGCTTGCTCCTCAAGTCTTACCGGGCCTGCTTAGAGAAGTACGAGCAGGCTCCAACGCGTGCTCGCGAATATTGCGGACAGTACGGGAAAGCGCTGCAAGACATCGGGCTGAAGATCAAAGAGCCCGTCGACAGTACCCCTCCGACAAAAAGTGCGACTGGGGCTCCGCCGAAAACTAAGTATTAGTTTTGTTTCCCCTGTGGACGGTTGGTCTGTTCCCCTCTGTGGCAGGACCGTGGCTCCCAGTGCGTCGATTGCCGGTCTTCGTCAAAGTAGACGCGATATCCCACACAGCGGGAATTTCCTGATAGAAACTCATAGTCCCAGGCCTCTATTCCAGGCGGAAGCCGTTTGAGCCGCTGTGGATAGCCGAATCGTCGGATCATGTCGTCCTGACCGATCTGTCCGATGCTGGCTTCGAACTCTTCCACTCGGGGATGACTGCAAGACAGAAGGGACAACAGGAGGCAGCAGGAAAGGGGCAGAGATAGCGTCTTAGTCATGTGCAACAGTCGCCGGTTAGCGCTGCTTCTCAGTCGCGTGGTCCGACAGTTTGTACCCCAACGATTTGACCGAGATGATGGCGTCATCGAGTAGCGGGATTTTCATCTTCAGCCGACGGATATGCACATCCACGGTTCGCGTGGTCCCATAGTAGTCGTAGCCCCATATGGCATTCAGCAAGACATCCCGTGTCAGCACACGTCCAGGGTGACGCAGCAGGTGTTCGAGCAGGCCGAACTCTTTGGCCGTGAGTGCGACCTCTTTGCCCTTCACGGTCACTTCGTGCCGGGAGAGTTCCATGACGAGCGGCCCGAAGCTAAAGGACGATTGCTTGGGATCGTCTGTCCGTTCGAGTCGACGAAAGAGCGCTTTGACCCTGGCGATCAACGCTTTGGGGCTGAACGGTTTCGCCACATAGTCGTCGGCGCCGAGTTCGAGGCCGACAATGGTGTCGGATTCCTCGGCTTTGGCCGTCAGCATGATGATCGGAAGCAGCGCGGTGTCCGGCGCGTTGCGGACTTTCTTGCAGACTTCAAGGCCGTCCATTTCTGGCAGCATGAGGTCAAGAATCAGAAGATCCGGATGCCCGGACTTTATGAGCTGCAGCGCTTCGGCGCCAGATTGCGCAATATTCGCGTGAAACCCTTCCTTCTCCAGGTAGAGTTTCACGAGTTGGGCGATGTCCGCCTCATCTTCGACGATCAGAACCTTCTTAGGAGCAAGAGGCATGCGGTCTCCATCTCTGCTGCATGATGGGCTGAGTCCCAAAGCAATCGAGCCATGCCGTAGGATAAACCTTCAATGTTACGGTTGTATTAACTCAGAATGAGTACGAGAGAGGGCAGAGGGGCCGCAGTTGAGCGGTCCAATTACGATGTCGCGCTGGGAGGGGGAGTGGCGTCGCCGGCAGAAATAGGGTCGTGAGTCGCAATGGCTTCGTCGAGGACTCGGAGCGATTCATTCAGGAGATCTGCCGCACAACTGAGTGTGACGTGAATTTGTTGGAGCGCCTCCTCCCAACGTCCTTCCTGCTGAAAGGTTTGAAAACGGCGATGATGTTCTTCCATGATCGCTTGCTTCGCATCCAGCATCAGGCTATCGACAGCTGTCACAGGTGCCTCCCATTCGTGTGATCGAGTCCGTACGGTAGCAGACCTGTGATTCGCACAACAATGATACGAACGGGTGGATGATGTTATAGTTAATCTATGGATTGTAAATGCGTGATAATATGCATATTTATTGATATCAATGCATGGATCTATTCGGGCTGTCCTACTTCTATCCATGACCGACAGGCTTGTCCCCTCCGGTCTTCATATTCGGAGATACAACGAGGTTCGCCAGCTTGACGATTCCTCGATAACAGGTTTATCGTGCCTCGTACGATTCACATATTGAGGAGGAACTGATGCGCACGATTTCAAGCTGGGCCCTGCTGGTGGTTGGATTCCTACTCACAGGCTGTTCCTCAACCGAATGGGTCCACCCCAACAAACCCTCATCAGAATTCACCACCGATTACAATAAATGCGGGATGGATGTCTCTCGGGACCCCAAGCTTCAGCAGGGCAGTCAGCTCCTCGTCATTAACGCCACAGAACGCTGCATCCAAAAAGAAGGCTGGCGGTTGATCGAAAAATAGAAGCCGTTCTTCTCTGCCTCCGGTTCCTCTTCGTCGAGCATCTGCTACTCAGATTCCAGTGCATCATCTGCAGCCCGTCACTCCGGCGTAAGCCGGGGTGACGGGCTATGGTACGCGGCCTCCGGAACAGCCCGTTCGCTTCATTCACGATACAGTTTACAGAGACGTTACGAGGAATTCACAGGACTGGAATGTCCTAGGGGTAAGGTAGAGCCACGTGAATATGCAGAGTGACCCATACACCACCATGGAGCAGGTCATGAAAAACACCGAAGCCTATCTGTTCGTGCTGACGATCTCTCTCTTGTTAGCCGTACCGATCGTTCGGGCCATTCAAACATTACTGGCCATGCATGCACGAGTCATCTTCCCAGTGCTTCGGATGCAGACCGGGCAGAGCTTCAGCACGTTGATGACCTCTGTCAGAAGCATGGATGTGGTTGTCTGCCCCCACTGCGCATCGTCCTTTGACCGTCCCATCGACTCGCGCCATACCACATGGACACAACCAAGGGAGGCCCTATGATCACCGTCGATCGGCTCATGACCCGCAAAATGGTCAACATCGAAGCCGGCACCTCAGCCATTGAGGCGGCGAAACTCATGGCCACCCACAAAATCGGAAGTCTATTCGTGACAAAGCAAGGCCGTATCGTCGGCATCGTGACCGAGCCGGATATTGTCAGGAAAGTCGTCGGGGCGGAGCGGGTGCCCTATTACATCCCCGTGGAAGAGATCATGAGCAGCCCGGTCATCGGCATCGATGGCCGCCGGTCTGTGACCGACGCGGCCGATTTGATGGAGCAGCATGGCACCCGCCATTTAGCCGTACTCAAGGACGACTCGATCGTGGGGATCTTATCCGTCCGTGATCTCTTACATCCGGTTTCAATCGATGAGTTTTAATCGTTCATGGCTCATACCAGAAAAGCTGTCACAAGATAGGGGACTCGCAGACATGGCATTCGATCTCTTCACCTCACTCTTTACGATGGGCATACGCTTCGCATTGGTACTCGGCGTGATGTTGTTCATCGTGTCACTCGGTCGCGATGCCTGGAGCGTTTTTTCGGGGCACGAATAGAAAGATGATCAACACCTCCATGGAACAGACTCTGTCGAACGGCTGGCCTCGACGCTTCGTCACCACGCTCACGGCTTATGACATGACGCGAGTCTGGGAAGCCGGCACGCGATTCATCCTGAGCCTACTCACGCTGACGATTCTTCTCGGTCTCGCAGGCGGCGTCGTGAAAACGTTTCTCGACTTGCGGCTTCTCCTGTCCGCCGATCTTGAGGTCGCGCTCCGGCATATTATTGTCGATGCACTCACGTTACTCGCCGTTGTGGAAGTGTTGAGAACGACGCTGACCTACTGCTCAGATGGGCGAGTGCGCGTCACCTTTATCGTGGACACCGTGCTTGTCGTCATGCTGACGGAGATCATTTCGCGATGGTTTACAGGCGGAGAGTGGCATCAATTCGCGATACTAGGCGGCATCGTCATCACATTGGGGCTCATGCGTATTGTGGCCATCCGGTACAGCCCGTCGCCAACGGGCGGTACGCAGCAGACCAATCAATCAGGGCCATCATGTTCACAATCTCACTAGGAGGTGCCTATGTCGATCAGTTCTCTTCTTGAATCAGATTTTGACATCCATCCGTTGCGCGGAGAGCGTCACGAAGCCGATGCACTCACGGCAACCATTCTCGACCATCTGAGCGAGCAGACGGTGATCTGTCTGGACACGCTCGTCTGTCTCATGCCTGAATATACCTGGAATCAAATTTTCGACCGCGTCGACCAACTTGCCCGATGCAATAAAATTGTCCTGCGCCGGCACCGATTTGTCTACACGCTCTTCTCGACAGATTTCGTGGCCTAGTTACGCCGTTCACGGACAAATACCCTGCCAGCACGCTGCATTCACAACCTCGCACAAGCCGCACCTCCCTCTCGCCTTTCTTTCATGCCTCGCCCCACAGTCCAAACAAGGGTGCGGACCATTCTTGCGTTGAGCACTCAAACAAAACGGGGACATTCCTATTCCCTGGCAGCCTAAAGGGCTAACGACGGTGTGAATTCTCCACGCACGGCGTGGGCCTTAGTCAGCAATTATTCCTGTCGCACGATCAATCAGGGAGCACCCGTCCAGCAGTGCGCCATGCCGAAATGGATTGTGAGGCTATGTGGAATGGATAGCTTCATGTCAGTGCCGGCGTGGCCGAATGTTGACTAAGAATATTCCCTAAAATAATTCTTGACAGCGGTGATATGGCTCTATAGAGTCGCGCATCTTCGCAAGGAATCCGTATGGAAATACATGTATTTCCTCTTCCCGCGCTCACGCATCTTCTGATGCGCAACAATCTCTTCGACTCTCACATAAGGAGCAGACTCGCATGAGTGACGCCAAAGACAAGACCCTTGCGTTGAACGTCCGTTTGAAGCCTACCGAGTCATCGGCTCATCCGCGCGCGACGAACTACACCAACGTTGGCGTGGCCCAGGGCATTGCTTATGTGGATTTCGGCTTTATCGAACCGGCCCTCCTTGCCGCGCTGGCCAAGACGGCGAAGGATGGCCAAGCCGCGCCCAAAGGATTGGACGGCACCCTCGTGACCCGCGTGGCCATGGGTGTGGACGTGCTGGCCCGGTTGCATCAGCAGATTCAGCAAGTCTTAGTTGGGATGCGAGATGCGCGGCAGCCGAAGCCGAAAGTCTAAGCACGAGAGAGGTATGGAATGGCACATGTGCGATTCCAAGACCACACCCTGATTCCTGTGGAAGCGAAAAGGGAGCATAGCGAGGCATCATGGGGGAGAAGAAACGGGGACATTCTCCATTTCTTGGTAGCCTGACGAACTAACGAGGGTGTAACGATGCCACGCACGGCGCGGGCCTCAGTCGGAGACTATTGCTATCACGTGATCAATCGAGGAAACGGTCGCGCGGAGGTGTTTCATGCGGAGGGAGATTATCAGGCCTTCGTCCGCTTATTCCGAGAGGCGAGTGTGCGTGTGCCGATGCGACTGTTGGCCTATTGCTTGATGCCGAATCATTTCCATCTGGCGCTGTGGCCCTATGCCGATGGTGACCTTAGCAAGTGGATGCAGTGGCTACTCACGGCGCATGTGCGGCGGTATCACCGGTGGCATGAGTCCAGTGGGCATGTATGGCAAGGGCGTTTCAAAGCGTTCCCGATTGAGCAAGATGCACATCTCCTGACGGTGCTGCGCTATATCGAGCAGAATCCGGTACGAGCCGGTTTGGTTCGTCGCGCCGAGGAGTGGCGATGGTCAAGTGCCCACGCCTGGCGCGACGCAACAGGTGGGGCAGTGCTGGATGTGGGGCCGGTGCCAAGACCGGAGCCGTGGCTCGATTGGGTGAACGACTCGATGACGGAGGCGGAGGTGCAGCGGATTCGGCGGAGTGTGAACCGCAATGCCCCGTTGGGATCGGAAGCCTGGACAGCGATGACAGCGGAGCGGTTGGGTTTGGATGCGAGCCTCCGTCCCATCGGACGGCCACAGAAACTGGTGGAAACGTAGAATGTCCCCGTTCTTTCATCCCTAGAATGTCCCCGTTCTTTCATCCCCGTTCTTTCATCTGGAATCTAATGAGGAACACATGACGCACAAGTTCAGTCTGATCGTCCTCTTTGTGCTTGTACTGATCAACCCGCAGCTGGCGGCGCGTGGGGAAACCGCACCACCTTATCCGATCGTTGATTCAGGCGTCTGGGCGACGAATAGCTACCTAGGGGACATGTATTGGCTCGACAACGAGCGTGTGTTGTTTCTAGGAAATGCGACTTCCACGCCCATTGGGCAAGATGACCAGTGGTTGCTCATATGGGACACCAAGACGAACGGTATTACGAGGTACAAGCAGCATGTAATGAACTTCTGCTACCGCGATGGAATCATTCAATATAGAACAGTGACACGTCAGCCGGACAACGGCAAACGGATCTGGACGTTCTTTAGAGGAAAACTCAACGAAGAGATGATTGATCAGACGCCCGATCGAAAAGAAGACAAGTTGAATTGTGAATACATCTCAGTGTGGCCAAAATTCCCTCAAGGCAAAACGCACAAGATCCTGCATGAGTCGGACGGCTATCTGGTTCTCGATCAGGCCGCAACAGATGTGAAGTTCGAGAATTATCCCCTCTTGCATCTTAAGGCGGGGAATAAGGGGGTAACCGCTCTCCCATTCCGTCGGTACCAGGCGGATCGAGTTGAATACAGTCCTTTCATGGCAGCCTATTTTCTGACTCCCACATCATACTTCATCGAGGAGACTAGTACTCATCTGATTCCGTGGCCTTCAAACGTTCCCCTTTATGTGTGGTGGCTTTTTCCAGAAGGCAAAGTTGAGAAAGTAGAAATTCCTCTAGGTTCATGGACTAAAGGAGGGCTCAAGCTTTATCCCACGAAAGAGGGTGTATTTCTCGTTAACAGGCATTCCAGGTCTGATCGGGATCCAGGCAATGCTGGTGGCTACCTGGTGCAAGGAACAACCGTAAAGAAACTCGTTACTGGTGTATTGACAGATGTGTCCGCGGTTTCTCCGAATGGCTGCCGCGTAGCCTTTTCTCATGCTCCAACACAAGAAGCCGACCGATTTGATGCAAAGAACCATCGCCGACTCAAGGCCGTCGATGTTTGCACGAAAGGAGTAGCCCATGATTGATGAACAGTCGGCGAAAACTTTCTTGAGCGCAAGTCAGCTGGCCTACAAGTATGGCCCTACGTTAGGGCCAGGGGCCGGATACCAATATGTTACTGAACTTACTGGTCCTGAAACAGGATTTCACGCCGTTGCTTATAAGAATTCAAACAACTCCTACATTATTGCTTTCACAGGGACTGAGCCAAGTTTTCAAGATGCATACACCTACCTCAACCTTGGTTGGCCACAATGGGATAGCAACCGCGAAGCTCTAATCGACTTTCTTAACACACAAAAGCTTAACAACGAACTCACAAGCGTAGCTTTCACTGGCCACAGCCTCGGGGGTGCCTTGGCTCAATATGCAGCATACGAGTATGCCAACGAAGCCGACCCCGCAGCATTTACAGTGACCACATTCAATGCGTTTGGTGGTGTCCAAGGGATTGTGCAAAACCTTAGTCCTGGGGAAAGCTATGACAGCGCACGTCTAGCTGGGATCGATGTGAATCACTTCCGTGTCGCCTCCGATATGGTCAGCCGCCTTGGTGAAGGCCACGTCGGTGGTAATGTGCGGGTAATTGATCTTCCCACTCCGAACTTCTACGCGGCGCATGTCTTGGACCAATCTTTTCTGAATTCTGCCTATGCCGAGTATCAATTGACCACGTTGCCCTTTGCCACGCCGAATTATCTACATGTCTCGACGGGACAGCAGCTTGGCGCGGCGCTTGGCAACCTGTTCAACAATGGGAGCTACAACGAGTTTGAAGCAGCGCTCCGGACTACGGGTGCATTGTTGCTCGTTCTGCAGCTTGCCCCAGCCAATGAGATCGATCAAGTGATGGACGCGATGTTCCCGCAGTATGCCCAGATTAATTGGGGCATTGTGCGGTCAATTCTGCCGGTTTCTGGTGGAGCTGTGGTGCTGGGCGGCGCAGGGCTCATTCTCGCCGCAGGCGTGTACGAAGGGGTGCAAGGGGCGGCTGATCGGTTGTCCGAGGTGAAAACGTTTCTCAGCCAGATCATGGGAGAAAGCTTCAGTGCGCTGAATACCGTGCCCGCTGGGCAAGCAGGACTCCGTATGGCGCTGTACCTGGCTGGGACGACTGGAGTTGGCCTTGCCAGCTCGGCGCTGGGTCAAACCTTGAGCGCCCTCACCATCGATCATGCGCAGTTCACCACCCACTTGCTCAGTGGGAGAAGAAACGGGGACATTCTACATTTCTTGGCGGCCTGACGAACTAAGGAAGGTGTGACGATGCCACGCACGGCGCGGGCCTCAGTCGGAGACTATTGCTATCACGTGATCAATCGAGGGAACGGTCGCGCGGAGGTGTTTCATGCGGAGGGAGATTATCAGGCCTTTGCCCGCTTATTCCGAGAGGCGAGTGTGCGTGTGCCGATGCGACTGTTGGCCTATTGTTTGATGCCGAATCATTTCCATCTGGCGCTGTGGCCCTATGCCGATGGTGACCTTAGCAAGTGGATGCAGTGGCTACTCACGGCGCATGTGCGGCGGTATCACCGGTGGCATGAGTCCAGTGGGCATGTATGGCAAGGGCGTTTCAAAGCGTTCCCGATTGAGCAAGATGCACATCTCCTGACGGTGCTGCGCTATATCGAGCAGAATCCGGTACGAGCCGGTTTGGTTCGTCGCGCCGAGGAGTGGCGATGGTCAAGTGCCCACGCCTGGCGCGACGCAACAGGTGGGGCAGAGCTGGATGTGGGGCCGGTGCCAAGACCGGAGCCGTGGCTCGATTGGGTGAATGACTCGATGACGGAGGCGGAGGTACAGCGGATTCGGCGGAGTGTGAACCGCAATGCCCCGTTGGGATCGGAAGCCTGGACAGCGATGACAGCGGAGCGGTTGGGTTTGGATGCAAGCCTCCGTCCCATCGGACGCCCGCAGAAATTAGTGGAAACGTAGAATGTCCCCATTCTTTCATCCCCGAAGACCGCGAAGGATGGTCAAGCGGCGCCCAAGGGATTAGAGGGCGCCCTCGTCACCCGCGTGGCGATGAGTGTGGATGTGCTGGCGCGGTTGCATCAGCAGATTCAGCACGTGCTAGTCGGCTTGCGCGACGCGCGGCAGCCGAAGCCGAAAGTCTAAACACCGGAGAGGTCCTGAATGATAAATGTGAGATTGCGTGACATGATTCTAATTTCTCTTCGGACGTGCTTGCTAGTGCTGAGCTTAGGCGGGCTACTGAGTGCCGGCTGTGTGGTGGCACTGCTCTTGAGCCAAGAAGCGGTAGCGGAAACCCAACAGACAGGAACTCCGCTCTCGAACCCAACAACACGTGCAGCCCAAGCCGGTCAAGCTAGCAAGCTTACGCCGGAGCAAGAGGCGGCGCTGGTGGAGGTGCGGAAGATTCTCAAGGAAGCGTGGGAAGTGGCAGATCAGATTGAAATGCCCAGCCCACTCTTTACCAAGAAAGTGACGATCAAGGCGCTAGGCGAAGTTAAGCAGATCCTCCTATCGGGCATCATAGGTGCGCAGTTGCAAGCGGGATATTTTCCCAATTCGGTGAGCAATTATAACCACCTCGATGTAGTGATCGCACAGATTCGCTATGGACACTTGGAGGATGCTGTAAAGACGGCAACCAGCACAACACTTTCTCCGGCTGAAACGCTGGTCATTCTCAAGCTCCTGAGTGATGCGGGGGACCTGGATGGGGCCATGCAGGTGGCGGAAGCCCAGGTTCGTCCTGGGACGGGGCGCGGTGGGCCTCCCAGGCGGCAGTATGAGGCCGAATTGATGGCCTATGTTGCACGGCGCCAAGCCCAAGCGAAAAATCCAGAGGCCCGAGAGACCATGCGCCGCGCTGAGTATGCGGTGCGAACGAATAAAAACTTCCAACGGTTTCAATTCGGAGGAGCGGCAGCCTTAGGGTGCGCGAAAGCTGCGATGGGAGATCTGACTGCCGGCGCCGAGTCCTTTCGTCAGGCGATCAATGCTGCGGCGAGTATAACGCAGGAAGAATATGAAGTAGAAAAGGCGAGTGCGGTCACTCTTATCGGACGGGCTGCCGCCGAAAGTGGATTGAAGACTGTGAGCCTGGAGGCTTTTCAAGAGGCCCTGCGTCTTGCGCGCAACATTGCTCAGCCGGCGGATCGAGCTAAAGCGATGGCGAACGTGGCGATTTCCCAATCTTCCAGTGGTGATCGACTCAGCGGTCAACGCACTTTAGAAGAAGCCATTCACTTTGCTGAGAGCATGTCTGATCCTCAAGAGCGGCGCAGGGCTAGGGGGGCTATTGCGGGACGGCAAATCGAAGCCGGCGAACGAGAGAATGCGAAGGCGAGTATAGAGCGTATGCAGGAATTCACGGAGGGGATAGCAGATGTCAATGAACGAGAGCGAGACCGAAGAAATTGGGAATTACGGGCCGTCGATCTAATGACCATCCAAGAGGCCCTGGATCGAGCCTACGCCCTTCAGGGAAATGATGAACAGCAAGCAGCGGCGCTTGCCTCGACTGCCTACAAGCTAATCCACAGCCCAGAGCCGGTGGGCACACCGGAGATGCTTCAGCGGATGTCTCAATTGGCCGAGGCGCTCCTGACCAAGCCAGTGCCTACGGACCGGCAGAAGGCCGACCGGTTTCTTGGAGACCTCGCGGTCGTGCAGGCGGTGACATTAGGAGCACCCCAGGCACTGGAGACTGCACGTCGTCTGACGGATGCTGGCCAGAAACGCCTCTATCTCAATCTGCTGTCACTTCTGACTCAGAAAAAAGATGTGGCAGGCGCAAAACAGATGGCAGCACTGCTGAGGGAGGAATGGTTGCCATGGGACGGTACCGGCAGAGCCTTTGCAGAATTGGGAAAGGCGATAGGAGTTTCGGAAGACCTATCTCGATCCCTAACTTGGGCGCGGGCACAGAAGAATCTCTATGTTCAGGCCGAAGCCTTGTTGGGAGTTGCTCTTGGCATCATGGAACGTGAGGGAATCTATAATCTCCGCCAACAATTGCCCGCCAGCATGGCCATTAACAAGGGTGCACGAGACACGTTAACATTGGGGTGCGCAAATCTGTGAGAACAATTAAGGAGAGATGATCATGTCGGAACAACTGGATGCCTACTACGAAAACGCGCAACTCTCACTGGCTGCATATGGAACGTTCCCGCCAGGGGTATCTCTAACCAGTGTTCTCACAGGTTCGGCCGTCGGATTCTCTCAAGTCTTAGCCGAGGAGTTCAGCCAAGAGTATACGGTCGTGAGTCAGTCGGTTCCTTCAGGAACGGGATTCTCCGCAACCTTGTTCCAACGTAATGACGGGACAAAGATTCTCGCTATTCGGGGGACCGAACTTGCCATCACGGACCTGACTGCGGATGCGCTTATTGGCCTGGGGACGAACTACAATCCGCAATATACGGACTTGTTGGAGTACTACCAATCACTTATTGATCAGGATTTGATCGCACCATTGGAGCAAGTGACTGTCACTGGCCACTCGCTGGGTGGGTATTTAGCGGCTCGCTTGGCGACGGCATTGCCCGGGGCCATCAACCATGTCTACACCTACAATACGCCGGGGACAGGGGGTGTCTGGAATCAATTCTTAGAGGCGTTCGGCTGGTCCCCCTCAACACCGAATCCGAAGATCACGAATATCATTTCCGGGAACGATGCCAGCTTAATCGCTGGGCTCGGAACCCTACAGGGCGACGTCCAAAAGGTGTTTATCGAAGTGGGTAGTTCTGTCGATAACCACCGCATTGGTACTCTGACCGATTCGCTGGCTCTCTATGGTCTCTTTGGTCGAGTTGACCAGAATGTGACAGCCGCAGCTATCACCGACATTCTGAATGCAGCGGCGACTGCTGGGCAAGGCAGTTTGGAACATGCGTTGTTCTCCTTGCGTGCACTTTTCCAATCACCTCCTGGTTCACTCACGCTCGACACTCCGCTTGGAAGACTTGAAGAAGACGAGCGGGATGCCTACTACTTGAACATTCAGACACTGGGCGCCTTTTTATCGGGTGTCCCGACTGGCACATTGACCGTTGAAAGCCTGGTGAATCAGCCAGTTGGCACGGTCGCCGCTCATGCCGAACTACCTCCAGAGGGATTGAATCCGCTGGCCTATCGCTACGCGCTGACTCAGCTCAATCCCTTCGTCATCCATGGCGTGGATTATGACCGCCACAATACGACGGGCGAACTGGAGTTGGTCAATCTGAGTGCGGGCACGGGGGCGTTGACGCATGACTATCTGTTTGATCGCGCGCTCTTCCTCTCCAACAAGATCGCAGCCAATCTCTCCGACAGTATCACCATCGGCGGGTCTACCCATTTCCAGGATCTTGCCACGGGATATGAGCTGAATCCCAGCCTCGTGGTCCCATCATTCGTCCGCGATCATGTCATCTTCGGCGCCGATATTGCGGAGACGATTGCAGGGGGAGATCACGACGATCAATTGTACGGCGGCGACGGCGTGGACACGCTTCTCGGGAATGCCGGCATCGACTATCTCCAAGGCGATGCCGGCAACGATACTTTGAATGGTGGAAGTGGAGCTGACCGGATGGTGGGCGGGCAGGGCAACGATACCTACATTGTGGACAATGCAGGGGATAGTGTGACGGAGGGACTCAACAACGGCAGTGATACGGTCGAAAGCGCGGTGAGTTTCTCGTTTAGCACTGGCGACAATCTTGAAGATCTCACCCTCACAGGGACTGCCGACATCAATGGTACAGGTAACGAGCTCGACAACCTGATCATCGGCAACGGCGGGGTCAATCGGCTCTCGGGGAATGACGGTGAGGACACACTACAGTCTGGCGGCGGAGATGACATTCTAGCTGGCGGCACCGGGAGTGACCTCCTCGAAGGCGGCGCGGGGTTCGACACCTACTATTACAACGCCGGGGACGGGACGGATCGGATTGAGGACTCGGATGCCACGGGCAAGATTGTCTTCAACGGTGGCCTGCTCCAAGGAGGGATCAGTACCGACGGCGGGAACACGTATGTGAGTTTGGATGGCGCTGAGACCTATGTCCTCTCCGGCGGCCATCTGATCGTGAACGGGGTGCTCACCGTCAATGCCGATTTTCAGAGCGGGCAGTTCGGGATTCAATTGGACGATCTGTCGGATTTGCCCACGAATACCGGCGTCCCGACCGGGCCGTTTCAGGCGGTGATTACGGGCACCGATGAGCGCAATTTTCTAGGCCGCGCTACAGGATCTTCTGGGCCTGGTGATGCCGTCTTTGGCTTGGGGGGCAATGACAATCTCTTGGGACTCTTTATCGGAGATGATCTCCTTGATGGGGGAGCGGGTGATGATTTCTTGATTGGATACAGTGGGGATGACTATCTCGACGGGGGGCCTGGGAACGATTATTTAAATGCCAGCGATAGTATTAATGTCGCTCTTATCTACGATGGCAATGACATCCTCCTCGGCGGCATCGGCGATGACGTGTTATATGCGGGCGGATTGATCGAAGGAATTGGTGAGTCGGACTATCTGGATGGAGGAGATGGGGCAGACTATCTGTGGGCAGGGAGGGGAACGGATGTGTTGTTGGGTGGAGAAGGGAACGATCTCTTACGCGGAGACAATCGCCCGGAGGGGTGGCCGACTGCATTTGTCGATTTTGACGGTTTTTTCATACTAGTTCCTGGCGAGGCCATCTTCACCACGACCGGGGGAGATGATTTTCTTGAGGGGGGAAGCGGGAACGACATCTTGGTCGGCGATGGGGGCAATGACATTCTTTCAGGTGGAGCGGACAATGACCAGCTCTTTGGTGATGAGGAAACCGGATATCTGGTCTCGCCCGGCGACGATGTGCTGGATGGCGGGAGCGGCGATGATCTGTTGGCAGCCGGCGACGGGAACGATTCCCTCTCTGGAGGAACCGGGGTTGATGAACTCTATGGGGATATGGGGACGGACATTCTCGATGGCGGCGACAATGCCGATACGTTGCACGGGGGCGATGGGGGAGATGAACTCTATGGGGGCGGGGGCAACGATCTCCTCTATGGCGACGGACTGAATAATCGGGTTGCGGTGAGCGCGGCGGGCGCCGCAGACTTTCTGGACGGCGGAGATGGCGATGATGAATTGCAGGGTGGGATCGGCGCTGACACTCTCTTTGGTGGAGCCGGGAACGATCGACTCTTCGGCGATGAGGACAATGACATCCTCTTTGGGGACGCCGGCAATGATCAGTTGCAAGGCGGAGCTGGGAATGACCGGCTCGGGGGCGATGCGGGCGACGATCTCCTCCTGGGGCAGGAAGGAGAGGATGAGCTTTTCGGCGATGCGGGGGATGACCAACTCGGAGGCAATGAGGGGAACGATTCACTCTACGGTGGGGCCGGCAACGACATCTTGGAAGGTTTCCAGGGGAATGATGTGCTCGTGGGCGGAGCCGGGAACGATGCCTATAATTTTAGCATCGGGGATGGACAGGACACGATTACGGATACGGCACAGGCCAGTGAAGGCAACCTGATTCAGTTCTTCCCCGGCATCACCGTAGCGTCTCTCACCTTTATTCACGATCAAGCCCAACAGATGTTGACGATCCAGGTCGGCGGAGGCGGCGATTCTATCCGACTCCTCGGCTTTGATCCGAACACGTTCAACTATGTGGTGAACACGCTGTCTTTTGCCAACGGGACGGTCGTGGCGCTGGCCGATCAGCTGCCGTTGCCAGGGGGCCTCATCGAGGGGACGGATGAGAGCAATAACATTCGCACCGGCTCCACCGACGATACAATTTTTGCGGGAGCCGGCAACGATACGGTCGATGCCGGGGGCGGAAACGATACGCTCATTGGCGGCAGTGGGAACGATGTGCTCACCGGCGGCACAGGCCAGGATGCCTATGTCTTCAATAGCGGCGATGGCTCAGATCGCGTGTCGGACGGTCCAGGGGAAGGCAATCGACTCGTGCTGGGACCAGGGATATCCAGCAGTTCCGTGACGTTAGGGCTTGGCGCAGGAGGCTCGTTGTCCGTTCGTACCGGGATGGCCGGCGACGCGATTCAGATTCTTGCCAACCTGGAGGGCGGTGATTCGCCCTCCATCGATGCGGTTGAGTTTGCCGATGGCACCACGCTGTCCATCGGAGCATTGTTTTCGCGCGGGATTGAAATTACCGGTACGGCGGGATCGGACACTCTGACCGGAACGAGTTTGATCGATCGGATCTCCGGCGGCGCAGGTGATGACTTTGTCGTTGGCGGGCTGAGTGCGGATATCTTGCGTGGGGATGAGGGGAACGATCAGCTTTTCGGCAGTGATGGAGCCGATCTGCTCGATGGCGGTGCCGGTACCGATGTGCTGAATGGAGAAGTCGGACAGGATACGTATGTCTTCGGTCGTGGGTACGGGCAGGACATTTTGCGGGATGCTCCTGTCGAAGAATCCGGTCCGAATACGATCCAGTTCACCAGCGGGGTCAGTCCCGACGAGGTCCGCCTGCAGGCCCGACAGTCGGAGGACGGAGTCAATGTGGTGCTGACGATCGACGGGACGCTGGACGAACTCACGCTCCTGGGCGCTGCTGATCCTAGCCTGTTGCCGATCAGCCAGATTCTGTTTGCTGACGGCACGAGCTGGGAGACCGCCGAGATTCTGACTCGCATCGAGGGGTTGCGCCTCACGGCGCCAGCGACCGGCAGTGTTCTGGAAGGCACGGGGTTTCGGGATGAGTTGATCGGGGCGCAAGGCAACGATGATCTGGACGGGCTGGGTGGTGCCGATCGGATGGTCGGCGGGGCGGGCGACGATCACTACTGGGTCAACGATGCGGGCGATCGCGTGGTGGAGTCAGTAGGCGAAGGCTCTGACACGGTCTTAAGCCAGATTGATTATACACTTCCAGACCACGTTGAGAATCTCATCCTGCGGACTACGAATGTACCGACCACAGATCCGGTTCGTGGTGAGGGCAATGCGAGGGACAATGTCTTGCTCGGGAATTTTGTCAATAATGTGCTGATCGGTGGTGCGGGAAACGACATATTCTGGGGAGGATTCAGCATCGGCAGCGACTATGGATCAGGCAACGATGACCTGTACGGCGGCGCCGGGAACGATACCTATGTCGTGGAGGGAGATTTCAACGGCTTCGATACGGTCCATGATGTGGCGCTGCCGGGAGAAGGGAACCGCCTGCAATTCGGCACCAGTGTCCGTCCGGACGATGTGGTGTTTGTCCAGGATGGCTCAACGCTCCGGATCACAAGTGCTGGGGGAGCGCATGGCGCGGTGTTGGCGGACTTCGACCCGAGTGGGATTGCTGGGTCACTGGTGACCGAGGTCGTCGCGTTTAGCGGTGGCGTCGAGGACGTCACGGGTGGCTATGAGACACGCTTGTTGGCCTTGATGAATCCGACGTTGGGTACTGACAATGGTGAATCGGTGACAGGTACCTCGCAGGCCGACGTCATCAAAGCGCAGGGCGGTGATGATGTGATTGCGGGTGGATTGGGAAACGATGTGTTGCTCGGTGGCACCGGCAACGATATCTATGTGTTCAATGTGGGTGATGGATTCGACCTGATCAATGACCAGCCTGGAGCAGGAGACATCAATCGGGTGCAGTTCGCCGCCGGGATCACGCAGGAGATGCTGCGAGTCTCGTATAGCGGGACATCCAGCATGGGGGGCTTAACGGTGCGGGTGGGCACGTCAGGGGATGGACTGCATTTTCTGGGCGTCCCCTCGGAAGATCCCACGGGGCCACATGCGGTCGACACGTTTCATTTCGCAGATGGAACGCAACTGACCTTTACCCAGCTGTTCGAGCGCGAGGTCTTGGTGCAAGGAACCGGACGAAGCGACGGAGAGCTATTTGGAACGTTCGCCGACGATCGTATGCTCGGGTTGGGTGGTAGTGAAGCCCTGTCATCCGGCGAGGGGAATGATACGCTCATCGGAGGCACTGGCAATGACATTCTCCAGGGTGGAGCGGGAAGCGATATTTACGCGTTCAACCCTGGAGACGGGGTCGATGAGATTCGGGACGACCCTGGCGAGCAGGGCTCTTTCGATGTGAATCGTCTTCAATTTGGGACAGGGATTACGGCGAGCGATCTTGTCTTGTTCGATGCAGGCGATGGGTTCACCGTGAACAGGATCGCGGTTGGAACATCCGGCGATGGGATTTTGCTGCCGAACTTCATCGATTTTGCCCCGGCCCTCACCGTTGCCGAGTTTGCCGATGGTGTAACGCTTGATCTCTACAATCTCTATGTCGCCAATCGCGTGATTGATAACCAGACCCTTATAGGCGGGGATGGAGATGTGGTTTTGATCGGTGGGATGGGGAATGACATCATACGTGGGGGAAGTAGTACCTCAGCCCTGCTCGGCGGTAGCGGCGATGATATCTTGATCGGGGAAGCCGGGACGAATCTTCTCATGGGTGGACGCGGCAATGATCTGCTGCAGGGCGGCGACGGCCACGACACGTATCTCTTCAACCTGGGCGACGGCATTGATACGATCGACGACAACGCAATACTAGGCGAAGGCAATCGTATTCAATTTGGCGCAGGCATTGCCCAGACCGATCTGATCGTCACCCACGATGATGTCGCACGGACCTTGACGATTCAAGTGGGCAGCAGCGGGACCGATCAACTCGTGCTTGCCAACTTCGACCTTACAGGAACGAATGGCTCATTGGTCGTAGAGACCTTAGCCTTTGTCGATGGGAGCGAGGTAAGTTTGGCCAGCCTGCTCGGTCCTTCGATCACGATTTTTGGAACGGACAATGCCGAGGTGTTGGTTGGCACGTCCGGGAATGATGGGATCGATGCCGGAGCCGGCAACGATACTGTTTATGCCAATGCGGGCAACGATCTCATCCTGGCCGGTGAGGGCGATGATGTGGTCTCTGGCGACGACGGGGCGGATACGCTGTCGGGCGGCAGCGGCAGCGACTATCTCTACGGCGGGGACGGGGACGATGTCGTAAGCGGCGACGACGATAACGATGTGGTGGTGGGCGACGCGGGGAACGATACGCTGACAGGCGGAGCCGGCAACGACGTGCTGAACGGGGGCGCGGGCGCGGATCAACTCTTCGGCGGGGACGGGGACGATACGTTATACATGGATGCGGCCGATACGGTCGTGACTGGGGGCGCGGGTTATGACGCGGTCACGGTGCTGGGTCTGGAGGCCGTGACGTTCAATGCCGCCGCCGCGGAGGTGGAGTTTGTCGCCGGCAGCAGCGGCAACGATGTAGTGACGGCGGTGGGGAGTCTTAGTAGTGTGACGTTCTATGGCGGTGAGGGCGACGATCAATTCACCGGCGGCGACGGCTCCGATGTGTTGGCCGGGCAAGGGGGCAACGACCTGCTGACCGGCGGGCTGGGCAACGATGTCTTGAATGGCGGGGAGGGCGACGATGTGCTGACCGGCGACGCCGGCAACGATACGTTCTATGCCGGCACCGGTGCGGATCAGGTGAGCGCTGGTGAAGGGGACGATCAGGTCAGTGGCGACGAGGGGGCCGATACGATTTTCGGTGGTAGTGGCACCGACTATCTCTACGGCGGGGACGGGAAGGATGTCGTGAGCGGGGACGACGGCAACGACGTGGTGGTGGGCGACGCGGGGAACGATATGCTGACGGGCGGCGCGGGCAACGATATCCTGAACGGGGGCGCCGGCGCCGATCAGCTGGTGGGGGGCGAGGGGGACGACACGCTGTATATCGATGTGGCCGATACGGTCGTGACCGGGGGCGCGGGTTATGACGCGGTCACGGTGCTAGGTCTGGAGGCCGTGACGTTTAATGCGACGGCGGCAGCGGTGGAGTTTGTGGTGGGCAGCAGCGGCAACGACAGTCTCACCGCAGTGGGCGGTCTGAGCAGTGTGACGTTTTATGGGGGCGCGGGCAACGATCAACTCACCGGCGGCGACGGCTCCGATGTGCTGGTCGGCGAAGCGGGCGCCGACCAGCTGACGGGCGGGCTGGGCAACGATGTCTTGAATGGCGGAGAGGGCGACGATGTGCTGACCGGCGACGCCGGCAACGATACGTTCTATGCCGGCACCGGTGCGGATCAGGTGAGCGCTGGTGAAGGGGACGATCAGGTCAGTGGCGACGAGGATGCCGATACGATTTTGGGCGGCAGTGGCACCGACTATCTCTACGGCGGGGACGGGAACGATGTCGTGAGCGGGGACGACGGCAACGATGTGGTGGTGGGCGACGCGGGCACTGATGTGCTGAGCGGGGGCGCGGGCAACGATGTGCTAGTTGGAGGACTGGGGAACGATATCTATCTGTTCAATGTCGGTGACGGAATGGACACGATATCGGAGAACGATCCTGGATCGGGCAATAGCGACCAGCTCTTGTTTGGCGGGACGATTGATCCATTGGATGTCGTGTTGAGCCGGCAGGCCAACGCTCTCCGCCTTGCGATACATGGTACGAGTGAGCACGTGCTGATCGAGAATTGGTACGTCAGCGACGCGCATCAAGTGGAAACGGTTCAGGCCGGAAATGGGGAGCAGTTGCTGAGCACGCAGGTCGATCAATTGATTCAAGCCATGGCCGGGTTCACCTCACAGACTGGCCTCACGTGGGATCAGGCGATCGATGAACGCCCGCAGGATGTGCAGACGGTCCTGGCCGCAAGCTGGCAATAAGGGATTGGCTCCCTCCGTTGTCTCTGGGCTGAGGAGGGTGCCTGTCCCTGTCTTATGAATGGGGACAGTCGCCGCGCAGAAGGGCGACAGTCCCCAGCTGCGGCCTTGCTGGACTGAATGTTTGAGCATCCTCTTGAACGAGACGTGAAGCGTCTCTCTGGTTGGGGCCATGTCTGTCCGGTTTCTCTGGTGACCCGACAGACGAACAGAGAATTCCTAAACGACACATTGGCGTGTGTGCCATTGAAACTGTTTGGCCTCCCATAGGGAATCACCTAAGATGATGCCATGCCAGCCGACGTAGGGACGGTTTCTCCTCCATCTGAATCATCACAACCATCTGCCACTGCGGGACTGCCTGACACGGGCTTGATCTGTCTGTTGATCTTGGCCCGTTTCTATGACCTGCCAGCTGATGGGGCACAGTTGCGCCATCAGTTTGCCCAGTCGAGCCGACTGCTCACTGATACGGATCTTCTCCGCGCCGCGAAGCACCTCGGCCTCAAGGCCGGCGTGAAGACGGCTAATTGGAGCAAACTCGGCGGGATTCCGCTTCCCGCTCTGGCCAAGCGAACGGATGGTCGCTATGTCGTCCTGGCCAAGATCGAAGGCGACAAAGTGCTGCTTCAAGATCCTGTCGAGGCGCGTCCGCTGGTGCTCTCTCGAGAGCAGTTCGAGTCGGCCTGGACGGGGCAGCTGTTGCTCTTTACCAAGCGGGCGAATCTCCGCCTCCACGATGTGAAGTTCGATTTCGCCTGGTTCATTCCGTCGATCGTGAAGTATCGAAAGTTCCTGGGCGAGGTGCTGATAGCGTCGTTTTTCTTGCAGCTCTTTGCCCTGCTGACGCCGCTGTTCACGCAAGTCGTCATCGACAAGGTGCTCGTCCATAAGGGCTTCACGACGCTCCATGTCTTGGCGGTCGGGATGATCGCCCTGGCGCTGTTCGACGCGATCTTGGGCGGGCTGCGGACCTATCTCTTTTCCCATACGACGAATCGTATCGATGTGGGGCTGGGCACCCAGTTATTCCGCCATGTCCTGGCGCTTCCGCTCGCCTACTTTGAGGCGCGTCGGGTGGGAGATACGGTGGCCCGGGTCCGCGAACTGGAACATATCCGTCAGTTTCTGACGAGCCACTCCGTGACCGTCGTGCTCGATCTGGTATTTACCGTCGTGTTTCTGGCGGTCATGTGGTTCTACAGTCCCATCCTCACGTTTGTCGTGATGGGCTCGATGCCGCTCTATGCCCTCCTGTCTGTAGTCATCACGCCGGCGATCCGTGCCAGGCTGCATGAGAAATTCAATCGTGGCGCGGAGAACCAGTCATTTTTGGTGGAAGCGATCAGCGGGATTCAGACGGTCAAGGCCCTGGCGGTGGAGCCGCCGTTACTTCGGAAATGGGAAGAACAGTTGGCGGGCTACGTGCGGGCCAGCTTTCGTGCGACGAGCGTGATGACGGTTGCCGGTCAGACGGCCACCTGCATTCAAAAGGTCACGGCCGTGGCGGTGCTGTGGGTGGGGGCCTATCGGGTCGTCGACGGGGATCTCACCATCGGGCAATTGATTGCCTTTAATATGCTTTCGGCGCAAGTGACGGGGCCGCTGCTGCGCCTCGTCAACTTGTGGCAAGAGTTCCAACAAGTCGGCATCTCGGTGCAGCGCTTGGGCGATATCCTGAACACCCAGCCGGAGCCGTCCTACAATCCAAATCGGACCACGCTTCCTCAAGTGAAGGGACACATCGTGTTCGAGGATGTGTCCTTTCGCTATCGTACTGATGGCACGGAGGTGCTTCGCAAGGTGTCGTTCACGGTGATGCCGGGCCAGGTGATCGGGATCGTTGGGCGGTCTGGATCCGGCAAGAGCACCATTGCCAAGTTGCTGCAACGGCTCTACGTGCCGGAACGCGGGCGTATTTTGGTGGATGGGGTGGACCTTGCCCAGGTGGATCCGGCCTGGCTCCGCCGGCAGGTCGGGGTGGTGCTGCAAGAGAATTTCCTCTTCAATTGTTCTGTGCGCGACAACATTGCGCTGACCGATCCAGGGTTGGCGATGGAGCAGGTCATGCAAGCGGCCAAGCTGGCTGGCGCGCACGAATTCATTCTCGAATTGCCGGAGGGTTACGACACGATGGTGGGTGAGCATGGCTGTTCATTGTCCGGTGGGCAACGCCAGCGGATCGCGATTGCCAGAGCCCTGGTCGCGAACCCCCGCATTCTGATTTTCGATGAGGCCACGAGTGCGTTGGATTATGAATCCGAGGCGATCATTCAGCAGAACATGGCGCACATCAGCCAAGGGCGGACGGTCTTTATCATTGCCCATCGGCTTAGCACGGTGCGGCCGGCCCATCGGATTTATGTGGTCGAAAAGGGCGAGATTGTGGAGCAGGGCTCACACGAGGAGTTGTTGCGCATGAAGGGGTTCTATGCGCGTCTGCAGTCACATCAGGATGGCTCTGCAGCGGTGCAACGTGAACTATAAGACGGTAGTGATGTCTGTCTCGTTCTCGCTCGGTCTTTCTGGTCTGTCTGGTGCTGGACGAGAGAGACGGAATAGACCTGATAGACCAGACAGACGAACGACGTATTGAGGTCTCATGGCATTCGGCATGCTTTCACGACAGTGGTCGGTATGGCGGGCGGCCTGGCAGGCCGAGCGAGGCCAGGCACTCGGCTCCGTTCCTGGCGGGCGCTCGACGGAGTTTCTTCCAGCCGTGCTGGAGATTCAGCAGGCTCCTCCCTCGCCTATCGGGCGTGCGATTCTCTGGACTATTCTGGCAGTCTTCACGTTCGGGGTTGTCTGGGCCACGTTCGGGTGGATCGACATTGTGGCAACGGCGCAGGGCAAGATCATTCCGAGCGGCTACTCGAAGGTGATTCAGCCCTATGAAGCGGGCGTGATCGCTGCGATCCATGTGCAGAATGGGCAACTGGTCAAGCGGGGCGACGTGTTGATCGAGTTGGATTCCACGCTGAACCGGGCCGATCACGATCGGGCGTCCAACGAATATCGCGCCGCCAAGGTCGAGGCGGCGCGGCTTCGTGCGCTCATTGCCGGCAGCGTCACCTTCGAGGCGCCTCCCGATGGCGATCCGCAGTATGTGTTGTTGCAGCGACAACTTCTGAGGGATCAGTTGGCCGAGTATCAAGCCCGCGCCGCCTCGGCGCAGCACTTGATCGATCAGCGCAAGGCGGGGCTCGATCAGACGCGAGAAAATATTCGTCGATTGGAAGCGACGGTTCCCATGGAGGCCGAACGGGCGGATGCCTATAAAAAGCTCTTGGACCACGATGCCGTCACCAAGATGGATTTTTTGCAGGCGGAGGGACAGCGGATCGATAAGACGCAGGAATTGGCGGGCCAACGGAAGAAGCTCATGCAGGATCAATCCGCGCTCGCCGAGGCGGAGAAAAACTATCGAGTGCTTGTGTCCGAGTTTCAGCAGTCCAAACAGATGGAGCTCTCGGCGACCGATACCAAGGTGGCGTCGCTGGTGCAAGACGTGACCAAGGCAGGGCAGAAGGCGGACTTTCAGCGATTGACGACGCCGATCGATGGCGTGGTGCAGCAGTTGGCCGTCCATACGGTGGGTGGCGTCGTGACGCCAGCGCAGGAGCTGCTGATTGTGGTCCCGCAAGACCATCCGATGGAGGTCGAGGCACAGGTCGAAAACAAAGATGTGGGGTTTGTGAAAGAAGGGCAGGTGGTTGAGATCAAGGTTGAGACCTTTACGTTCACGCTCTATGGGACCATTCCCGGCAAGGTCCTGAGCGTATCCGACGATGCGGCCACGATCGAAAAGGTCGGCCTGGTCTATCCGACGCGGGTGAGTATGGACCGGGCGACGATTCAGGTGGAGGGCAAGCAGGTACATCTTTCTCCCGGGATGGCGGTGACAGTGGAGATTAAAACCGGCCAGCGGCGCGTCATTGAGTATCTGCTGAGTCCGTTGCTGAAGTCGATGAAGGAAAGTTTGAGGGAGCGCTAGGGGCGTAGCCGGTCTATCTCGTCTGTTCGGTCTGTCCTGTCTATCTGGTTCAAGTCTGAACAGACCTAATAGACCAGATGGACCAGACAGACAATCGTATCTGCCTGCTGTGAAGGAATCTGCTGCATGGAACTGACTCGGTGGCGCCGGATATTCATGGGCCTGGTGCTTGTGGGCAGCCTTCATCTGGGGCTGGCCGGTGTGAGTGTGGCAGCAGGAGAACCCTCCCAACAGGTCCCAACGCCGTTGACTCCATTGCCGCTCACCCTACGAGGCGCTTTGGCGGCGGCAGTCGATAATAATCCAGACGTGCTCCTCTATAAGGAACGGATCGAAGCTTCGCGCGGGCAAGTGCAGACGCAGTTAGGCGTCTTGTTGCCCAACCTCTCCTCCAATGTGCGTCAAACCAAACAGACTCAATTCCTCGGGACCTTTGGTCTCTCTCCTGTCAGGACCGATCCCTTTAGCATTTTCGATGCACGGCTGAACGCGTCACAGAATGTGTTGAGCGTAAGCCTCATCCAGCGCTGGCGGGCGTCGCGCGAAACGCTCCATGTCACCGAGTTCGAGTCGGAGGTCCGGAAGTTCGATACGATGTCCAGTGTGGCGCTCCTCTATATGGAGGGGCTGAAGGCGATGGGCATGGTGAAGATGCACGAAGCGAATCAGCAAGTCATGGCCGAGTTGCTAGGGCTGGTCAAACAGCGGAAGCGCGGAGGCGTGGCGACCGGGCTCGATCTCGCAAGGCTGGAAGGACAGTTAGCGAATGAGCGGCAACAGATCGCGGCGGCGCAATATGAGGTACAGCGCGCCAAGTTCAGTCTGGCAAATCTCCTGGGCTTTGCGTTTGAGATTCCCTTGACGCTCACCGACGAGTTTCAGTCGGAGGTCCGTGAGATTCCGGCCCCCCAGGGAGAGGTGGAGGAAGCGCTGGAGAATCGTCCGGAAGTGCAGGCGCAGTACCTGCGTATGCGTGCGATGGAGCTGACCTATTCCTCCATCACAGGAGAGAGGTTGCCGTCACTTGTAGCACAGGGGGATTACGGCTTGATCGGGAATCGTTGGAACAACAGTCTTGATACGTACAATATGGCGCTGCTGCTGCAAATTCCGATCTTCGATGGTGCGCAACGCGAAGGCCGGATTGCCGAGTCCCGGAGTCAATTGCGCCAGGAAGCGCTCCGGATGCGGTCGGTGCTCAATCAGGTGAAGATGGAGGTGCACGATGCGGTCGCATCCCTAGCTGCGGCGAAGGCACAAGTCGGCATCGCTCGTATCGGCATGCAGGCGTCGGCCAAGGAGCTTGAGCTCGCGAAGGAACGCTATGCGGTGATGACCGCAGCGAGCCATTTCGAACTGACCAACGGGCTTTCGTCTGTGGCCCGCGCCAGAGAAAACCTCGTCAACGCCCTTTTCCAACTCAATGCCGCGCGCGTGAACCTCGCTCGATCGACGGGCAATCTGAATATGCTGAACTAACGGCTCGCCTACTTCATTCCCTAGAAGGATGTCGAAGAAGTCCGCCAGCGCCACAGACCGTGGCGCGTGAAGCGCGCGACGTGGACAGATTGGATTCCCACCTCGTCTCGCCCGTCTCGCTCGGCTATTCTGCAGGGGCGTTCTCCTCTTGTCCCAGACGTGCGGCCCATCGAAATTCTAGCGTGCCCAAGTAGCTTTCCCGCAGCCTGACAGAGACATTTACTACGCGCCCACCGTGTTCATTATACCTTGTGAGACTTTTGGAATGGCGAGAGTTCGAAGTTCGAGGTTTTCGAAACATTGATCCCCAAACTTCGAACTTTTAATCGCCTCTTTCTGACATGTTGCACGCCACGGGCTAGGCTGTTGCGTGAGTTTATTGCAGGTGAACCGAATATTTTCGCGGCGAGGGATTACGCTCATTTCTCTCGATAAGGAAGTATCACCGCAACCTGAATAATCAACGAGACGTACTATTGGGAGAGGTTGTTTGTGGAAGATGCCGGTGGGGTGGTGTGGCGGATGATTTTTCCCTCGACGAGATAGACCACCAGTTCGGCGATGTTTGTGGCATGGTCGGCCATCCGTTCGAGGTATTTAGCGATGAAGCTTAAGCGAATGGCTCGTGTAATGGTTTGCGGGCTTTCGAGCATGAATGACAGCAGTTCACGGAATAGCTGTTCCATGAGATCGTCGACGAAGTCGTCGTCTGCTAGCACTTTCCTGGCGAGGGTGGCATCGTCCTTCACGAACGCATCGATGCTTTCTTTCACCATCGTTCGCGCCCACCGTGCCATACGCGGAATGTCGATATAGGGCTTCAACTGCGGCTCTTCGTTCAGCTCGATCGCCCGCTCACAGACATTTTCTGCCAGGTCGCTGATGCGCTCGAGTTCTGTGGCGATTTTCATCGCGGTGGTGATCAGCCGCAAGTCTCGCGCTGCAGGCTGATGGAGCGCCAGCAGGCGAATGCAATCTTCGTCGATCTCCACATCCAAGGCGTTGACCAGGTGATCCCGCTCGATCACCTGTCTGGCCAAGACCGAGTCGCGGTTCACCAATGCGGTGAGCGCCTTATCGATCTGATCTTCGGCCAGACCGGCCATGCGCAGGAGTTTGGCCTTCAACTCAACGAGTTCTTCGTCAAAATGGCGTTGTCTCATAGGGTTCAACCAAATCGTCCGGTGATGTAGTCTTCGGTCTGCTTCTTGGAAGGTGTCGTAAAGAGCTGCTTCGTGAGCCCAAACTCCACCAATTCGCCGAGGTACATGAAGGCTGTCCAATCGGACACCCGCGCCGCCTGCTGCATATTGTGTGTCACGATGAGGATTGTCACACGACTTTTTAAATCGAGCAATAATTCTTCAATGCTGGCCGTGGCGATCGGATCGAGCGCCGACGTCGGCTCATCCAATAGCAACAGTTCGGGATCGGTTGCCAACGCCCGGGCGATACAGAGCCGTTGCTGTTGGCCGCCGGAGAGAGAGGTCGCCCGAGCCGTCAACCGGTCCTTCACCTCTTCCCACAAGGCGGCGTTTCGCAAGGCCTGTTCGACCTTTTCATCCAAGAGCTGCCGTTCAGTGGTCCCTCTTACTCTTAATCCGTAGGCGACATTGTCATAAATGGACTTGGGGAAGGGGTTCGGCTTTTGAAATACCATGGCGATCCGCATCCGCACTTCGATCGGATCGACCTCACGTGCGAGAATATTGCGTTGATCCGGGTATAGGAGAATTTCACCCTCGTAACGGTTTCCCGCATAGAGGTCGTGCATCCGATTAAAGCAGCGGAGAAAGGTGGATTTTCCGCATCCAGATGGCCCGATCAAGGCCGTAATCTGATATTCGGCGATGGGGAGCGACACGTTCTTCAGCGCCAAGCGGTTTCCATAGGAGAAACTGAGGGCGCGGGTCTCCGCCTTGAGCGGCTTGGGCCATTCCTGAGGGTGCGTCGAGTCGGCGACATCCATGCTACCAGCTCACCTGCTTTCGCATCCGGTATCGCAAGTAGATCGCCAGGCCGTTCATCGTCAGGGTCATCCCGACCAACAGCACTCCGGCAGCCGCGGCGTTACCGGCGAAGTCCTCGCCTGGTCTCGATACCCAGCCGAACATTTGAATGGGCATGATCGTAAAGGGGGAGAGGAGCCAGTCAAAGGAGATATATGGCGGTTGCGTCGTGAACGGAGCCGGAGGCAGAAAGGCAATAAACGTCAGCGCGCCGATGGTGACGATGGGGGCGGTCTCCCCGATGGCCCGGCTCAAAGCCAGGATAATGCCCGTCAGGATACCGGCCGCCGAATAGGGGAGGACGTGATGCGAGACCGTCTGCCATTTGGTCGCGCCCAATCCATAGGCCGCCTCGCGGATTTCGACCGGGATTGCGCGAATCGCTTCACGCGTAGTGACGATCACCACCGGGAGAATTAACAGGGCCAAGGTGAGGCCAGCCACCAGAATGCTTTCTCCCAGGCCCAGGATGTAGACGAACAACCCGAGCGCCAGCAAGCCATAAATGATCGAGGGTACGCCGGCCAGGTTCGTGACCGTGACCTCGATCAATTCGGTCATCCATGTTTTTCGCGCATACTCTTCCAAGTAGATGGCCGCCGCCACACCCAGCGGTATCCCCACGACCGCCGTGACCAGCATGATTAAGGTCGAGCCGACCCAGGCCGGTAGAATGCCGGCTTCCGTGGCGTGGCGAGAGGGAAATGACATAAGGAACTGCCAGTCAATCTGACTGGCACCTTGGTACAGCAGCGCCCCGAATAAAAGGGCGAGAGTTCCGACTGCGATGGTCAATGAGCCGAGTCCCACGATTTTGAACAGGGCCTCGGCGAATTTGCGTCGTGCGATGGAAGGACACGAATGGGACAATGATGGTGTGGACATCAGTAGACCTCCCGAAATCGCTTCCGCAGAACGTGTCCGAGAATGTTGAAGGCAAACGTCATCACGGCCAGCACGAGCCCGGCGGCAAAGATGCTCTGGTAGCCAATGCTGCCATGGGGCAGATCGCCGAGCGCCACTTGAACGATGTAGGCGGTAATGGTCGCGGCCGGTTCCAGGGGGTTCCAGGTCAAATTCGGATTCTGCCCCGCCGCGATCGCCACCACCATGGTTTCCCCGACCGCTCGCGAAATTCCGAGGACATAGGCAGCCACGAGGCCGGAGGTCGCCGCCGGCACGACCACACGCCAGGCAGTCTGGAGTCGAGTCGCGCCCATCGCGTAGGAGCCTTCCCGCAGCACCATCGGTACGGCGCGCATCGCATCCTCGCTGAGCGAGATCACGAAAGGCATAATCATAATCCCGATGACGATACCGGGACCGAGCATATTGAAGCCAGGGAGATCGGGCCAGAGTCGTTGGAGGGCTGGGGTCACGACCAACAGCGCAAAGTACCCATACACGACGGTGGGAACTGCGCCCAGAAGCTCTAACGCAGGCTTCATAACTTCCCGCAAACGGGACGAGGAAAATTCGGAAAGATAGATCGCCGCCACGGTTCCGAGGGGGATCGCCACGAGTAATCCGACCGCACTGGTGACGAGGGTGCCGGCGAGCAGCGGCAAGATCCCATAATGAGGATTGGCAAAGAGGGGGGTCCAAAGGGTATCGGTCAAAAAGTCCGTGAGCGGGACTGTTTTGAAAAACCCGATCGATTCAGTGAGCAGCACCGCGATAATCGTCACCGTCGTGGCAACGGATGTCAGGGCGGCAAGAAAGAGCCCGCCCTCGATCACCCGTTCGCGTTGTTGGCGTGTACGGCGACGGGTAGCCGCCTCCTCAATGGCATTTGGCTTACTGATATGCATCGCCTCCTGCTCTGCCATGCTGGATGTGTCCATCGACCGACCGAGCCTTTCCGCTAGCAGGATGCTGAAAAAGTCCGCCAGCCCGAAAACGCTGAACGGTGATTGATGAACGGTGAACGAAAAATGATGTTCACTTCAGCGTTCATCATTCAAAGCTCAAAGTGTAGTTGCTGGCTGCGGCCTTGCTGGACGGCTTTTTTGAGCATCCTGTGGTTGTTCTGGCCGCGGTGCCACTCCGAGTATTTTGGCCGTTTTTTCGCATACACCGAGTTTTTCCCCAGCCTGCTAGACAGAACTTCGAGCCCGAGCCTGAACGAATACCTCATGAGCGCTACCGTTTCGGAGGGCGGCTCATGATTTCTTCAACCGCCAGTCCCACTTCAGGCACACCGCCGAAACCGGTACCCAGCACGCCTTTTTTGAAGCGCTCACGGGCCATGCCATAGGCTGGTTCCGGCAAAGGGATATAGCGGACTTCTGCGATCAGCTTCGGCCCTTCCGTCAGGTAATATTCGACGAAGTCTTTGACCTCTTGGCGCTTCGCCGCTGCCTCACTGACATACATAAAGAGGGGCCGCGACAGGGGCTGATAACTGCCCTTGATGACATTTTCAGCACTGGGCAGCACCGGGCCGTTCTTTCCGACAATGGCGACCGCTTTCAGCTTTTTCATTTGAGCGGCGTAATAGGCAAAGGGGATATAGCCCAACGCATTCTTGTTATTCTCGATGCCCTGCACGAGCACATTATCGTCTTCGCTGGCGGTGTAATCGCCACGGCTGGCTTTGGCTTTTCCGACGATGGCATCGGTAAAATAATCGAAGGTGCCGGAATCGGAGCCGGCGCCAAAGAGCACAATCGGGGCATCCGGCCAGTCGGAATGGATCTGGTTCCATCGGGTAATTTTGCTCTGGGCCGCCGGCTCCCAGATTGTCTTCAGGTCTTCCACCGTGATGGAGGTCATCCAGGTATTCTTCGGACTCACCGCCACTGTCAAGGCATCGAAGGCAATGGGCAACTCATAATAACCAATGCCATTCTTTCGGCAGAGGTCCATTTCTTCTTTCAGGATCGGCCGGGAGGCATCTGCAATGTCCGTCTCACCCCGGCAGAACTTCTTGAATCCACCGCCAGTGCCGGCGATCCCCACCGTCACTCTGATGCGGCCACGGTTTGCTTTCTGAAATTCTTCCGCTACCGCCTCCGTGAGGGGATAGACCGTACTCGACCCATCGATTTTAATGAGAGCCGTTGGGGCACCCTGTGCCAGATGAGTTTCTGAGCCGAAGACTCCGAGAAACCCGGCTATCGCCATATAGGATACTAACCGGACAACTCCCATGCGTGCTCCTCGTATTCTCAATACAGCTATCTCTTTCATGGCTGGTGAGCCTACACCGCGCCTATTCAGGAACTGTCACAGATATGTAAAATTTGTGTTAACTCAGAAGTTGGAGCGTGTAGCCTCGTGAGGGAACGAGACGGTATCTTACGAGCGGTTGGAGAGAAGAAGATTGGTTCGGTGTATGGCGCAACTGGGCTTAGAGTCATTTCGGAGATCGAGAGACTGACCTGATACGGCAGGATCGCCCTGCACCGGCATTGTTGACAATACACTCTCTTTCCCGCTCATTCGCCTCGAGTCATTCCTTCCTTCTCCCTCGAACCTTCTGCGGCAAGCGTTACGCCTACGGGCTCGCCCCTCGGATCTTCGATGTGCTGCACAAGTACGCCGCAGGGCTTCACGGCTCCGCGTCGACGGTTTCGCGACGAACAGTCATGAATATTGTGGGCTAGAGATAGAACAGTCGCTCGAACCAGATCCTATGGCATCATCCTGTTACGCGCCTGTCTTGTGGCTGTCATCATTGTCTCATCATCGGAGCGTGCAGTTTCATTTCCCGTGCTAGTTGAAGAAGATCTATAACCAGCAAGCGGCCAGGATCGATGTAAGGCCAAGGCCACCGCTCGTCTTCCGGCACCATGGAAGTCGTTGGCACAAAAGACACCCGAAAACTCGTTCGGCTGATCGGAAGGAGTGGGTTCTCAACAGGGTCGATCTCGGACACGATACTCTGGCTCATGCCGTCAGAGGGTAATGTGCGATTATTCGCCAGTATCACATACAGGTGCTGATTGTGAACAAAGAGACCGCCCGAGGTGATGGCCAACCCAACGGTTGCAGTCGTGACTCGGCGATAAAACGTAACCAGTTCTTCCGGCTTCGCCTTTGCCAACGCCTCACTCAGGTGGCGCGCCAAGAATATCTCTTCCTCCCGGGAAAAGGCTGCGACCAGTGACGCATCTCCGGTGAGGATGGAAGGAATGAACGAACTCCGTGACTGTATCCTAACCCCGGCGAGAATGTGCCGGAGTTCATCGAGGCTGACATAAGCGGGATGACTGTGGCCTGTGCCTGCCTTGGGGTCCAGCTGAAGCCTGATGGCCGTCGCATTGTCCTGATATACAGCGCGTGGGGGCGGAGCAGTTGCGCACCCGACCGAGAGCGAAACGACGACTCCTAACGCACAAATCTTCCACGCCCGCATGTTGGTCCCTCCCGACTCAACCCGCATTTACACGATAGCAGAATGGAGAGAAGGTTTCAGCGCGCATCGTATCGTGCCGTTACAAGACTCTGCCCCAGGAGTTCAAAGTTCTTGGAAGTCTGCGCGGCGGTCAACGGGTAAAAATTCGCTCGAGCCACGGTCTCTTGCCCTTGACGGCTATTCACAAACTTCAAAAACTCCCACACCACGGGATCGAGTTTTTCTTTC
>CXWL01006213.1_pt1 | contig 32428 bp, 29 predicted proteins | sample 590931 | NCBI WGS metagenome assembly CXWL01 (sample SAMEA3498368, study PRJEB10139) | groundwater metagenome | biome: water well; material: biofilm material | place: Germany | collected 2015-04-27
AGTGGGTCGCTATGTCTCTCAATCATCCGATCTGCGGACAACCGTTGCTGCGCCGTAATAACAGACCCGCTTTTAACTCCCTGGCCACAAGCGCTGAGTGGCTGACTTCGAACGCAACAGGTGGCTGATTTGCAGCATTTCAGATGGCTGGTTTCGAGCATAATCAGTGGCTCATTTGGAGCATAATACGCATCTAAGTCTGCGGGACCTTCCAGATCATTGTACTTGAGAGGCGGACAGTATGAGCTGAAGTAAATCAGCTTGAATACGCTTCGGGCCCAGCTTGAACTCATCCTGTAACGTCAGACTGACATGGACCCCTTCAAGAGTTAGCGCGCGCCGCGGTGACGGATGAAGGTATCGACTCCGACTGGCAAGCCCCTCCGTGCCCTGTGCCTAAAACCGCCGTTACCACTTCTGCAAGGGTGGCCGGCTGATCCCATGCCGACAGCAAACCAGTCTGGCATTCCTGGTCTCAGGATACAGTTGAACCCACATCTTCGGTATTGAATCTCGCGTTCCTCGTTCGCCACTGTCTGGGCTGTATAGCAATCCATTGAAACGATGTGTGTGATCCCGACACTTCCTGCTCCCTCGGAAAGGTCTTACTTATCCCCGCCCAACAACTTGGAGCTTACAGCTCACCTAATAGTGCCCGAGACAACCTTGAGGATCGACTCGCTTACTCCGACAAAGATTGATCATCCCTTTTCGTAAGCATCGGCAGATCACCAGGTGTTGGAAGACGATTCATGGTAACAATCGATCCTTCCCCCGTGAATTAGCACCCGTTTCCCTTCAAATACTCCTCAAGAGATGCTTTCGGTACCCGCCATAATCGTCCAGCTCGCACTGCATGTAGTGCCTTCTCTTGGATCATCCGATACACAGTCCTGGGGTCGACTCGAAGTTGTTCAGCGACCTCTTCAACGGTCAGAATATCGCTAAGTGCTTGTTTCATAATGTAAACTCCTTGTGATGTCATGTGGTGCCATGAGATGTGTAGACATGTAGCTCGATGCATGGTATTCTTTATTACCATGCACTCTGAAGTCGGCAAGCATCTTCAACCCCATTCCAAATTAGAAGACCCCGAGCGGTCTAACTATTTCCTCATGCTTGATGAGGTGACTCAGCAATGGCTTCACCGCAAGAGCGAAGAGACCCAACGTGCTTATAAACGTGATGTCCGTCGGCTTCTGAAGATCGCGAACAAGCCACTCAACGAGATCACCCCCGAAGATCTGTACCGTTTTCGTGAATCCCTTCGGCAGATGGCTCCCTCGACTCAGCGCCGGTCTTTGACGGCGGTGAACTCGCTCCTGAAACATCGGAACTCTTTGGGGCATAGACTGTGCCATACGGTTCAAGTTTTCGCAGTGCCTGCGGTGAAGACACGTCCCAAGCAGTCACTCTCACGAGCCGACATTCACCGTCTCTTTGCGGGTGAGTCTGATCCGCGCAACCACCTGCTCTTACGGGTGCTCTATGAAGCGGCTCCACGCGTCGCCGCGATTCAACAATTCCGGTGGCGGGATCTTCGAACAAGTGGCACCGGTGGGTATATGGTAGTACCTAGCCTGAAATCGAAAGACACAAGAGAGATGCCACTTACGGCCGACACCTGGCAGGCTCTGATACAGTTTAAGCAGGAGGCCCAGTCGACCGACCCTGTGTTCCGCTCTCAGAAAGGTGGCCCGCTTACTTCCTCACAGGTTTTCAGGATTGTTCAAGCAGCGGGACAGCGCCTAGGATTCCCTCATGTATCCCCTCTCGGACTGCGCCACGCACATATTGCCCATGCTCTTGAGGGAGGAGCCCCGCTTCACGTTATTCAACGCTGTCTTGGGTATGCCCTGAGCACTTCCCTTCACGCTTATCTCCCAACTAAATCAGAAACATCGTCCTCAGATACATCGACGCTCCACTTTCTCACACGGTAAAGGGATCATGAGCGACACTCTCCATTCCAAAGTACCTGGCATTGTCGTCTCCACATACAGCTTGTTTAACTTGCGGAGTTGTCTGCAGTGATCAGGCGGAGGATCGGATGCTTGGCAGAGCAGTCAAAATAATCAAAAAGACAGACCGAGGAAAAGGCCAGCTCCAGGACTACATGCCCCATGACCAAGTGGGTGATGTGCCATCGCAGGGAGCCTCTCGACGCGTACTCGGTTGGAAAACGGGCCGAGAGCATCATACGTTGAGTACGCACGAATCCAGATATTTTTATATATGCGAATGGTCACGGAACGTAATCGATATCCGGGAACAATATCCGTTGCCCCTGACAGCTACGCTTGCAATCGCCCAACAACTCGGCATTCGTCATCCCTACGCCAGGGGTCAGAACCAAATAATGGCGACGGATTTTCTGGTCACGGCACTGATTGAGGGACGGAGCGTAGAGTTCGCTCGCTATATCAAGCCTGCAGCGGCTTTAGAAGATGACCGAGCTTTAGAAAAGGCGGAGATCGAACGAATGTTCCATGCTTCTGAAAAGAGAGACTGGGGAATCGTCACAGAGCACGAGATTCCGGCCATACTCGCGGACAATATCAAATTTATTCATGGCTACTTTCGCCATGAGCAACTTACGCCCACGACCCACGAGACGATTCAACGGGTGCACACGTATCTGAAACCAGCGATTGAGAACGAAGACCGCCCCTTCCATCGAATCACAAGCCGATGTGATAGTCGATATGGGCTGACTAAAGGCGAAAGTCTCAAGATCGCCTATCACTTGATTGCGACCAGGAAACTTCGAGTCGACATGACAGTGCCGTTAGATACGGCGCAACGTCTTACTCTTTTATCTAGGGAATTCATGGAGTAACTGCGTGGCTGTGAATATCTTCGAGGGCATGGCCGTGGTACAGCGGCTGCCAGGAAGCGGAATAGAAGAAACTCTCCGTGTCGTCTGCATTCATCCGACTGCTAGGCTCGTCTGGCTCATCTCAATATTTGATGGAAAAGTGTGGCCATCCTGTTATTCGCGTGATGACTTTGAGGCTAAGCTTACATGCAAAACAATCGTACAGTGTGAACGGGATCCATACTGGCAGCTGCAGGATCCCAAATACGATGACCCTAAGAACGTCAAATTTAGAAAATACGCTCAGAAACGCGATAAGCGCTGGGGTGTCATTAAGCCACTCGTCCAAACATGCGATATCTTTGACCCACGGAAACGTGGGCCGATGGTCGTCGCTCGCGCCGAGGTCGTGAAGGTCTCCGTTAATTCGATCTATAAATGGCTTCGCCGATATTGGCAGGGCGGCTTGCGCAAGAACGCATTAATACCCTACTGGGAATGGAACCGCCGTGGTGGCAAAGGGGTGCAGGAACGCCCTGAAACGGCAGAGGAGACGTTTAAGGACAAGAAGACAGGAAAGGTCTGGAAGGGGTTGCAGGCGGTGATGGCGTGGGGTTTACGTACGTTTCGCGCAAAGGGTTTTTCATTACAGTACATCCGTGACAGATTGAATGAAAAATATTTTCGCCACGGCGAGGAAATGAAGGACGGTGTGATCATCCCGGTGGTGAAGAAAGTTCGACTAACGCAGTGGCAGCTTCGTTATTTTTACAGAACGTTCTGGGACAAAGCTGAAGAATTGAAGGAGCAGCTCGGTGAGTCGGAATATAGGAAGACTTATCGTGCTCTGTCTGGCACGGTTTCCAAACGTGTACGAGCGCCAGGCGAGTGCTTCCAGCTGGATGCCTACATTACTGACCTCATTTTAGTCAGCCCGCTGAATAGGACGGTAAAGATAGGCAAAGCCATCCTGTGCTTTGCGGTCGATCAATTCAGCCATCTGATCTGTGGCTTTAGCATCAGCCTCCACGACGAAAGCTATATCACCTACATGCTGGCCATTGAGAATGCCGCGAGCAACAAGCAAGCGTACTGTGGCAAGTATGGCCGCACCATTTCCAATGATCAGTGGCCGTGTGAACATTTAGCAAAAACGTTGGCGCTAGACCGAGGTCCACTGCGAAAGTGGCAGGGAAACCACCTGGTAAACAGCCTGGGTATTGATCTGGAAAATGGACCGCCGTACCAGCCCGATCTGCGAGGACTTGTTGAACGGGTACATTTGACCATCAAGGCCATGCTCAAGAAGCGCAAAGGCTACACAGGCGACACAAGGCCTCGTGGGGCAAAGCGCATGATGGGGGAAGCTACCTTAGACATGGTACAGCTAAGAAAGCATGTCATTAACGAAATCCTCTATCAAAACTCTAAAGTCCTAACAAATTATCGGTTGACGGCAGCCATGATCCGCGACGAAGTGCCGGCAGTCCCCATCAAATTGTGGGAATGGGGAATTCGCACCCAATCTGGATGTCTCAGACAGGAATCGCCAGAAGTCCTTCGGCTCAATTTATTGCCTCAAGGTGAAGCTTCGGTCAGGCCCGAGGGCTTGGTGTTTGAAGGCCGCTTGTACGAATGCGACCCGCAGATGCGCGAGCAAGCCCGGCGAACAGGACGTTTTAAGGTTTTGGTACACGCTGACCCTCGAGTAACCGATGTTATCTATCTCCGTCGTGACCTGCGGATTCCGGAGGTGGAGATTTGCACCCTCTCTCCGGGTGATGACGCTTGGACGGGTTCAAACGTTTATGAGCATGAGGCGATCTCTAAGCGAACCAAGGAAATAAAAGCTGAGGCTCTTGAGAAGGAACAACACGCACGGTCGGAACGTGATGCGTATAGCGCCAGCATCGACAAGGACGCGCAAAAACTACATCGGGAGGCGTTACGCGATCATGGCTTGTCGAAGAACGAACCGAAAGTCAGCCCTACGCAACGCGAGTTGGATGAAAAACTCGAGGACCAGGCCGAAGGTTGGCGCCTTACGGATCAGAGTTCAACCACCAACCAGACGGTCCGTCTCGAACCCGTGCTTCCCACGGAACGCCCTTCTGATGGCGGCGACGCCTACTGGGACAGCTTGGACCAGGCTAAGACGGGATCGGGAATCACCATGACTGTTAGGAGAAGCCGATGAGAGAAGAAGATCTAGGGCTCAATAATGATCACGATCCACTGTCACGCTTCGTGCTCGGGACAAAGGTCGATGCAGTCTACAATCACAAGCAGAGCGTTCCTCAGTGGAGGGGCAATCCTTTAATTGAAGCTTTTGAGACGAGATCGCGACAAGAACTCGGCCAGCAACTTCGTAACCGCCCTCCTGTCGACCCTGCAATCCGATCTAGGTCGACTACAGACCGTCTCAAACAACTCCGAGCCGATATCCAGGAATTGTTCGAACCGCTAAAGCACCACCTTCAACTTGCAGAACGTCTTCAACTAGCAATGTGCGTCAGTTTGCAACAACGAAACCCGTTTGGTGCCACGGTGCCATTTCGCTCCCCCGAGAACGGCCTGACGATCCTAGGACCTTCTGGCATTGGCAAAAGCGCATCGGTCCAGAAAGTGCTGGAACTCTTCCCGCAAGTCGTCACACACCGGATGTTTAATGGACAGCTGTTTCCGTTTCAACAAATTCGCTGGGTCCATCTTGAGGTTCCCCCCATGGGATCCATGCGACACCTCTGTCATCAGTTTTTTCAATGTATGGATAAGATTACAGCCCATGACAACGGACAGGCTTCACAAGTTAAAAACAAGTATTATAAATTCTATACTCGTTGCGGACGAGCCTCCGTGGATACCATGCTGGGGGGTATTTCCAGCCTCGTAGAGAACAAGGCCATATCCCTTCTCTCTTTTGACGAGGTCGGCCGACTTGCGAGGTTTACGGATTCGGATGCCTCTCGCCAACTGAGCTTCCTTTTCTCACTTCTCAATCAAGCCGGTGTGGCCGTTCTCCTGACTGGCACATTCGAAAGTCTTCCTCTGATTACCGCGCACCCGAGAATTATGGGTCGTGCGAGCGCGCAAGGGGATTGGATTTGGGATCGCCACATTGAGACAAGTCGGGAACAACAAGCGCTGTTGAAAGCCTTAGAGCCGTATCAATATGTCCACCAGCCGGTTCCGCTCGACGGCAAGATTGCAGCGGCGTTGTATTATGAGACCCAAGGATTCATTCGTTATCTTCAGCAGCTGTACATGCTAGTCCAGGAGGCTGCCATGGAAACAAAAGTGGAACGGATCACGCCTGAATTGATTCACGCAACAGCCAAGGAAAAATTAATTTATGCCCGTCCGATGTTAGCGGCCTTTCGTTTTGGTGGGAGGAAGGAACTCGTAAAGTATCCTCAGATGTTTCCGGCAACTCTCGATCCATACTACGTGAACCTGGCTAAGACTGGCGATATTGAAGGAGCTCTCACCAAGCTCCCAGAGCTCCAAATTGCCCCCTCCGTCGATGGCTGCAGTGAAGGTTCCAACCAAACCTGTAGCACCAGCGATAAGGATTTACCTGAGAAGGGGGAGTCGAAAGCTAAACCCACGCGCGCGAAACGCACTCCGAAGATACTTACGGTCGGAAAAGAAGCGCGACTCTCAAAGTTACGTCAAACACCTGGAACATTGCTCGAACTAATTAGCCATCACCAGGACAAATCGAACAAGCCCACGGCTCATCAAGTTCTAGTCACATCGTCTGTGACGCGTCATGCGTTTGAATGGCTACCCGTCGAGCAGCGGGTGGATGAGTGGCGACGCAGCACGTCACAATCTGGAAAGAATTAACCTGTGATCTACGAATTCCCGCTGGCCTATCCCGATGAATCGTTGTTGAGCCTCTGTGTACGTTATCATGGCCGTGTCCGTTACTGTCTCGTCGCTAATACCGTCACAGAACTGTTCGGTGGCCCCCGGCTCTTCCCTTCGCCAGCTCTGCCAGGGCATCTCGGCCACCTCGCTGCCGAGTTGCCGGCACCACGGGACCGCGTCGAATGGTTGATTCATGAGTATACCTTACTGCCCTATTATGCACCGTTTCAACCACACAACACTCTTGCCTCAATGAAATGGGCGATGACGGCAGGCCGGACGAGCGATGTCTACAAGCACATCGGCGTCATCGCCTACCATCGGTTCCAACCTCAAGCGCTTTTGTTTTGCCCAGAGTGCTGTCGCGACGATTCTCGTGCCTACGGTGAAACGTACTGGCGTCGTTCGCATCAACTGCCCGGAGTGAAGGTCTGTATCACTCATCAGGTCTTTTTAGACAAAAGTCTTGTACTGTCTCGAGGGATCAACCCCACTCAAGCGTTCAAGCCGGCCAGCCTCACAAATGTTAGGTGGAATTCGCGGCCGCTGAATCTCACGAAAACGGCTGATCTGCGACTCCTCGAAATTGCCCGAGTAGCCACCTGGCTGCTATGGGACTGCAAGGAGAGCTTCAATGTCACGGCACTCCGTCTTCAATACTGGCGTGCCTTGGGTAGACAGGGGCTAGTGACCAGTCAGCGACTGGATGTCCGTGCCTTTGTCCAACGCTTTACCGATCATTTTTCTGCTTCCATGCTCCAGCTCCTTGACTGCGAAATAAAGAGCAACCGAGCAGACGGATGGCTCAATCACCTGATCAACTGGTCCTCCAAAGCCAAACACCCTCTGGCGCACCTGCTGCTGATGAACTTTCTTGGCATACAGCCTGATTCGGCAACTGTATCGTCGTGATTTCACGGCTCTAACGAGTATGGGGTTTCAGGATGGCTGGTGACACAGGCGGTTCTTTACTCCGCCACGTATTGGGAGGAGAGCATGCTGCCGACAGGAGGACCTCCCCAGCCTGACGCGGGGGGATACGCATTTAATCAAGATTTCCTTACCGCCAGACTTGTAGGGACTCAGGTAACCCTCTACCCAGACGAGCTCATCTATAGTTCCTGTGCGCGCTTTTCCGATCGAGTGCACTATCTGCGCTATGGATATGTCGTGGAGGAACTCTTTGGCGATAGCCAGGTAGTAGTTCACACTGATTTCCCGGCAAAACTCGAGGCTTTCTCCCAACGGTTATCAACGGCTACACCTTCAAATGCCGACCAGTTAATCGATCACCACACACTGCTCCCCTTTTACGCGCCTTTCTTGCCTGCAACAAAGGTCCAAGGGATGCGTACCATGATGCGTGGCGATCACGATGCGGCCACGTACCAATATGTAGCCGCAATAACTCGACGTGTCTGCCAGCCACTCTTCCTTAGACTCTGCCCGATGTGTGTTGAGCAGGACCGCCGTCAGTATGGAGAAACCTACTGGCACCGAAGCCATCAGCTACCTGGCATTGAACTCTGCCCAGAGCATGAGTGTAGGCTCCTCTCAACTTCCGTGCCATATCGTACCGACAAAATACGACGAGCGTTGATTCCTGCCGAACAAGCGATTCGGCTGGCTCCCTGTACCTCCTCCCCCTTTCCCTATCACCTCCGTCCTTTTTTGCTTGAGATGGCTAAGGAGGCGGCCTGGCTACTCAGTCAGCCAGGCGAGCCTTCAGATCAGATGTGCCTCTGGCGCCGGTACATCGCATTGCTAGCAGACAGAAATTTGGCCACCTACAACGGACGAGTGCGAGAAAGCGCTTTTCTCAGTTCTTTTTTTCATAGCTTCCATCCCGAATTATTGAGCCTCCTAAAATGCCCTGTAACAAAACCGCAGACATCCTCCCCATTACTTCGATTGGTCCGGCCCCCCGAGCGACCAGAACATCCTCTCCATCATTTTCTTTTGCTGCACTTCCTAGGAGTCCCGGTCCATATCTTCTTCGGCATGCCTCCCAATGCGTCGGCATTCGGCTCCGGGCCTTGGCCGTGTTTGAACTCTTCAGCCCCCCACTTTCACCAAAGAGTGGTTAGTCACTGTCGGATTCACATACACAAGAGAGACGGACGGCCGATCGGAACCTTTTTCTGCAGATGTGGCTTTGTCTATGAACGACAAGGCCCAGACTGGGGACCTCTGGCCCAATTCACAATGACTCGCATAATTAAATTTTGGAATATCACTTCATCCGTCTTGGCGACAGGAAATGTGGTGAGTCAAAACACTCTGGGCATGGACCGACTCGCATTAGCGAAACGCCGGCACGCCTGGTTGATAATTTTGCAGAAGTGTCGGAAGCAGAACCGACAAGCAGCTAAAGCATTAGCGGGGAAACTTTACAGGTGGTTGTACGAGCACGATCGACAGTGGTTATTGCAGCATAGGCCTTCCTACAGGCCACGGAGCACGAGAAAAGGCTCTATACGGTGGGAAGAGAGAGATGCAAGTGCGGTCTACGCAATCGAAGCGGCCATTCTGATACTGAAAGAGGCCCCGGGGATCCCAATCAGACTGTACCGCACGACAATCATTCGCGAGGCGAGGCGCCGGGCTATGATCTCTGCTCAGTTAGACCGACTTCCGAAAGCATCCAAACTCCTTAACTCTGTGATCGAAACTCGAGAAGATTTCATTCGTCGAAGACTGACATGGGCCGCGGATCAACTTCGCTGAAAAGGTTAACTCCCCACTCGGCGACTGGGTGGCAGAGCAGGCTAGCGATCTCGCCTTGGCGATCGATGAGAAACTCAAAGCCTTGGCTCACTCGGGAGCACTGGTCTCTGTCGATGACGTATGGGATGCCGTGGTGGCTGCCGAAATGGCCTTGCGCAAAGTGCTGGTGCGCGACAAGGATGCCGTCTAACCAAAAGAAATGGGGGTCAGCAACTGTCTTGACCGTCAAGTGTGCTGAGGCTGTTCCGTCCGCCAGCCCACACATTCGCGTGCTGCTGGTGACGGCTCATCGCTCAGAATGGACATCGGGGATATACGGCGGGCTGATAGCTGGATAGACTGCAGGATTCGCAGCCTATCCCGGTGGGTGGTACTAGTTCGTAGCTGCCACATTCCGTTGCAGAAGTTGGCAACGAAGGCTTTCATTATAAATCACATCGAAATGTGGCGATAGCGAGCCAGCCAGTCCCATGTGTTCGTCAATGATGGCCTTCTTGTCTCCGTCCGTTAGTCTTCCGCTAAAGAAAAGCCACCCCAGTAAATGAGGTGTGGTCTGGACCAATTGATCTAGGAGGCTTTCGGCTAACTTTCTAGCCTTTTGGTCATCGGTCAGAAACGCTTGCCCAATCTTCTTTGCGAAGGCGATAGAAGAAAGTTCACCCTTGCTCAGTTTTCTTCTGCTTTCAAGTATGGATACGTCCTGCAAGTCCTCTACGGTAAGTGGATAAGCTTGGAAATCTCCCTTCAGTTGTTCTTGTTGGAGGCGCCGTTGCAAAATTGGACCGTGCGCAGAAGGCTTTCGAGGCTTATGCAGGCATTCATACTGCACGAACTGAGTAATACAGAAGACGCATCCCGCAGAGCGTGCAGTCGAATATAGCACACGCGACGAAAGCACATTCCAGACCGCACATGTATCCGTCACGTTGTACTGATGAAATTGAGAGACGTTAATCCTCATGCTTTAGCTGCCTCCCGTAAAGTTCTGCAATACCGGGGAGCTCATCTTCTTTTGCTAAAAGCATCTCACCCAATCGTCCAGCCGATATTGCTCCACGATCATAGGCATCGAAGCACAAATCTACGTAGGACATGGATAATCCTCGACTCAAAAACTCCTCCCGACGCTGGCGCACATTCGGTGACAATGTCATCGGAAGTTCGGGGTCACTCTTCACTGCAGCAGGCACCTTAACTGCCAAGATTTCACTTTCCTGTTCTTCGGAAATAAGGCCTGCATCTTTCAATGCGTAGGCTAAAGACTGGGTGCTAACTTTCAGTTTGCTCGCCCAGTCCACGGATTTTTGTTGATCCCACTGGTTGGGCGAGGGGATCATTCTTAAAAGCTCAGGAGGCATTAGATATTTTGACGCGAACACATTCGCCCGAATCTCTGAAAGGTTGCCTTTGTCCGATGTAAACGAAACAATTACGTCCTGATCGTCATCTAGAATTGCATGCGCTACCTCATGAGCTGCTGTGAAACGCTGCCTGTACACATCCTCACTATAATTAACCAAAATGCATTTCCCAGCAACCGGATGACGTATGCAGAGTCCTGAGATGGTTGAGTTGGTGAGACGTCTGCGAAAGATGTGACACCCAATAGATCGGAAGTCGCGGTATATATCCATGCCAACCGCCCTAGCGTCGTATCCCATGTGAAGGCGCAAGGCAGCGGCAGCCTCGGCTCCATGAGTTTTGAAGTGGCTGCCCTTCTTCTCGAAAGCAAACATGCTTCGACTCTCAGACGGAAGAGCCTTCAATAAGTACTCTTCACACTCACAAAGAAATAAGAGCTCTAAAATAGCCCATCTGTCAGCCTTTGACAGCTCAGAGGAATATTTCCTGAAGAGAGTTTCTGTTTGCTCAAAAGCTGCAAGTTTTTCGTTTGAGATGAAAAACTTGAAGTCGCATTTGTAATAGTCGGCCAGAATTAATATTTCATCGCCGGTGGGCTGGCGACGGGCTTGCTCGTAGTCTTCTAAGAACTTTTCTGAGATTCCAGTTGCTGAGGATACTTCGCTGAGGGAAGACTCAACTTGGCTCCTAAACCTGCGAAGTTTCGAGCTCATCATCTGGAGGTCTAATGACATAATTTATGTAGCTCCTTATCGACCAGAAAGAAATCGGACGTCTTTCTCATGAATCTTTTGGCCGTCCGCAGGGCCGCAACGTGGACTCCATCCCGAATCGTTCCGCCATCCGCCGTACCAGGCTTCCTTGCCGAAGCCGTTACTCACCCAGCCGGATGGCCTCCAGCGGCGGGGCATGAAACACTTCTACTGACACCACCCAGTCCCGTTAAGGAACCGCTCCCGACCGTTTTATCTCCCACCTGCGAAGGCAAATCAACGTGTGCTCTTCAATCTAATTCACATAGGATTCAACCTTAGCACATGAGCCTCTGAGCATCGAGAAGTCAAAAAGGCAAGTAGATCAATGGCTTGCCTTGGCTTACCAACATGCAGATAGGCTTGACCCACGGGAAATCGGGTGGAAATACAATCATTTCCTCTTCCAAGTGAAGGTGCTTTCCCATGGGGAAAAGGGTATTCTGTGGCGGAATTAGCAGCGAAAAAGGGCGGCTTGGGATGGCTGGGATTGTCTCGGACGGAACAAGTAGGAAAGTCTGCGACTTCCAGATGAATGAATAAGATTGCAAGCCCTGATCCAGGATTTGCTTCCTCATGGCTGGTGTGATGGATCGGCTACGGTGCGTGTACTTGACCGCCTGTACCCCCCCGCCGGTCGAACCGGTGGCGCTGCCGCACCTAGCCCGGGAAAATGGCTTCGAGATCGTGGACGCATGAGAATTAGGAAGGGAGAAGGCAGGAGAGGGTTATGAACGCTGAGCTGTTCCGTTGGGCGCGCGAAACCTCAGGCTTGTCTTTGGAACAGGCCGCGAGCGCGCTCGGCATTAAAGATGCCGAGCGGCTGCACGCCATAGAAACGGGCGAGGAAGAACCGTCACGTCCACTGCTTCTAAAAATGGCCAAGCAGTACCGCCGGCCGTTGGTCACGTTCTATTTGCCGGTGCCACCCACGAAGGGGGATCGCGGCGAGGATTTCCGAACCCTTCCTGCGAACCGCTCCATAGCCGCTGACGCCTTGCTAGACGCCTTAATCCGTGACGTTAAGGCACGGCAAGCGGTCGTGCGGTCCCTAGCTGAAGACGATGATGAGGCATCGCCATTGGCTTTTGTCGGCTCCAGCTCAATGCGGGACAGCGTTACAGCCGTTCTCACATCCATCAAGTCAACACTGGCCATCGACATTGCTGACTATCGGCGGCAGAGAACCTCGGGAGACGCCTTTTCGTACCTGCGCAATAAGGCGGAAAGCGCTGGGATCTTTGTTCTGTTGATTGGGAATCTAGGTAGCCATCATAGCGCCATAGCAGTTGAAACGTTCCGTGGGTTTGCCATTGCCGACAAGTTCGCACCATTTGTGATCATCAATGACCAGGACGCCAAGACTGCATGGTCGTTCACGTTAATGCACGAAATCGCGCATCTGTGGCTAGGCACAACTGGCATTAGCGGCACCGGCACAGAACAGGCGATAGAAAAGTTCTGCAATGAAGTAGCCAGCAGTTTCCTGCTGCCACAGGAGGAGTTGTCCACGATTCGGATTGACGACAACACAACACACGAGGAACTGATTCAGCTAATCAGCAGTTTTGCTAAAACCCGCCATCTAAGTCGGAAGATGGTGGCCTACGCACTGTTTCGAGCGGGCCAGCTTAGTCAGGCGGCATGGGGTCATCTCGATCGAATACTAGATAAACTCTGGGTAAGAGAAAGGGCTGCGCAGAAGGAGAAGGAAAAGTTAAACACCAGTGGTCCGAACTATTACAACGTGCGGCGCTATCATTTGGGCCGAGCACTGCTCAGTTTAGTCGACCGATCCATTGGGGCGGGGACACTCACGCCTGTGAAGGCAGCCAAGGTCCTTGGAGTGAAGCCGCGCAGCATTTATCCGTTGCTGATGAGTCCAGGACGCCTTGGCACCACTGGCACGAGAGGGTAACGAATGCTCTATCTTCTCGATGCCAACATACTTATCACGGCCAACAATTCCTACTACCCAGTGGATTCGGTCCCCGAATTCTGGGAGTGGCTACTACATATGGCCGAACAGGGGTGTGTGAAAATTCCTTTGGAAATTTTCGAGGAAATCAAGGACGGCCCGAATAACGAAGAGAAAGACCTGCTCTTCGGCTGGGTTCAGAAAGTAGATGTTAAGAATGCCCTTCTGCTCGCCGAGAGCGTTGATGCTGCTCTGGTGCAAAAGGCAATCACAGCGGGCTATGCCCCTGATCTGGCAGATACCGAACTGGAGCAGCTGGGGCGAGACCCGTTCCTCGTGGCCTACGCAATGGCCGCCCCTAATACACGGGTTGTGGTGACCTCTGAAGTCTCGAAGCCGTCAAAAACGCGCCAAAACCGACACCTGCCGGACGTATGCAGCAGCCTAGGTGCTCAGTGGTGCGATCCGTTCGCCTTAAACCGGGCGCTCGGATTTAGAACGGACTGGAAAAAGAATGCCTGAGCTCGCCGGTTTCATGCTCGTTAACGACTCGATGTCATCGAACCAATCCGACTCGGTCGAGATTCGGAAGGAAGCCATCGAGGCCAACCCCGTCGAATGCATAGTCGCGATACCTGATCAAATCTCTTCCAGAAACTAGGAACCTGGACCACCAATGCAATCCCACGCTCAAATAGGCGAATTCATCTGGCGCATCGCGGACCATCTGCGGGGCGATTACGAGAAGAACGACAACGAGGACGTTATCCTCCCTTTTACGCTTCTGCGACGGCTCGACTGCGTACTGGAAAAAACGCGGGATAAGGTTCGCCAAACTGAGGAAAAGGTAAAGGGAAAGGTCGCTCCCGATGTTCTTAAGAAAATCCTGGCCGATGCAGCAGGCGTGCCGTTCTACAACCGTTCACAGTTCTCGTTCTCTGAGCTGCTCAAAGACGCGGCGAACATCAAAGAGAACTTTGGCTCCTACCTGGAAGGCTTCTCTGACAATATCAAGGAGATCCTCTATAACTTCTCTGGCGGCGAGGAGAAGGGGTTGGCCCCGATTTACGAGACGCTGGCGCGAAAGAATCTGCTCTATCTGATCACCAAAGAATTTGCTTCAGAGGAACTTGACCTGCATCCCGATGTGGTGCCCAACCACGAGATGGGCCTTATCTACGAATACCTGATCCGGAAATTCAAGGAAGGTGCGGCAGCTGGCGAGCAATACACGCCGCGCGATGTCGTGCAGCTTCTGGTACAGCTTGTTTTTGCTGACGTAGAACATACGCTCAAGAAATCTAAGGGTACCTTGGTCGCAATCTATGACCCTGCCTGTGGCACTGGAGGCATGCTCACCGTCTCCAAGGAGTATTTAACAGAAGAGTGGAAGCTCGATCCGTCCAATGTCTTCATATACGGACAAGAGTTGCGCGAGAAGACCTACGCCATTTGCAAAGCTGACGCGCTCATGAAGGGGGATGACGCCAGTCGGATCAAACAAGGGAACACACTCTCCGAAGACAAGCTCATCGGCCAACAGTTCAACTTCATGATGGCCAACCCCGAGTTTGGTACGGACTGGAAGAAGATCGAAGACATCATCCGTAAGGAAGCGGAGCGCGGTGACGATGGCCGCTTTGGCGCAGGGCTGCCGGATGTGGGCGATGCCTCCTTCCTCTTTCTCCAGCACATGATCAGTAAGATGACGCCAGTGGACAAGGGTGGCAGCGTCATTGGCATCGTCTTTAACGGTTCCCCATTGTTCAATGGCGATGCCGGCTCCGGCTGGTCAGATATTCGAAAATGGATAGTTCGGAATGATTGGCTCGACGCTATTGTGGCTCTGCCGGAGGACATGTTCTACAACACGAACATTGGCACCTACCTCTGGATCGTACGCAACAACAAGCCTGCGCATCGTCGCGGCACCATCACACTGGTCAATGGCAACCAAGATCGTTTCCGCACCCTCATGCGGCGCAATCTTGGCAAAAAGCGGGTGGAACTTACGACCGCCAGCATTGCGGAGCTGGTGCGTGCCTATCAAGACGCCAAGCCTTTGCCAAAGCTGGCCCAAGTATTCGATCTGGAGGACTTCGGTTATACTCGCGTCATCGTTGAGCGCCCGCTTCGGTTGCGCTTTGAGATAACCAAGGAGCGCCTCGACGAGTTTCGGCAGTCCAGTTTCTTTACGGGCTTAGTGTTGACGAAAAAAGTTGGCGATAAAGCCAAGGCGGACATTGCCAAGGGGGTAGAGAAGCAGCGGGCGATCCTTGCCGCGTTGGAAAAAGCAAAATCGCTTTGCCCTTGCCGAGACGACCGACCATTTCAACAGCTCATTAACGACGCGCTGCCTTTTAAGTCCAGCAATCAGCTGATCACCGCCGTCCGTTCCTCGTTCGGTGAAACTGATGAGACGGCGGAAAAGGTGTTGCTTAAGCCATTGGAGCCAGACTTTGACCACGCCACCGCCGAGGCCGATCCCGGTATCTGGTATACGACCGACAGCGGCCTACGCGACGAGGAGCGCATCCCGCTCAAGACGGACATCGACGCCTACTTTGGAAAAGAAGTGTTGCCGTATGCGCCCGACGCGTGGATGGACCGTAGCAAGGACAAGGTGGGCTACGAGATTAGCTTCACCAAGTACTTCTACGAATATCAGCCGCCTCGCGATCTGAAGACCATCCTGTCCGACCTCGAAGCGCTAGACACCGAAGCGGACAAGCTCCAAGCCGAGTTACGAGCCTGATGAAGGCGGATTTGCCCTCATATGAGTTGGCGGAATCAAGCGTCACCTTCCGAGACACACCTATTCCAAATCATTGGACGATGTCCCGTTTGCGGTTTCTGATGAGGTCCAAGCTGAGCAATGGGCTCTTCAAGAAAGCAGAGTTCTGGGGTGAGGGAAGTCCGATCGTTAATGTCGGGGATGCCTATGTTCACGATAATGCGGTTGACTTAGAAAAACTTGACCGTGTGCAATGCAGTGAGGCTGAATTACGGACATATCGTGTTGATCACGGTGACATACTTTTTGTCAGATCGTCGCTAAAGTTGGAAGGCATCGGCAAACCCGCAATTGTTCTAAATCCAACAGAACCCACTGTTTTTGAGTGTCATCTTGTGAACGGCAAGCCAGACTCTCGTAAAATTGATCCAGAGTTTTTTATTCGGTTCCTTAATGCAGTCGAAAGCCGAAGTTTTCTGGTAGCTTGCGCTAAGACAGCGACTATGAGCACCATCGAACAGGGCCGCATCAAAGATCTTGAGATCCTCTGCCCACCTCTTCTTGAGCAGAGAAAAATCGTATCCTTCCTGGATCGGGAGACTGCGAAGATTGACCGGTTGATGGAGGTGCGGCGGAAGCAGGTAGAGCGGTTGCAGGAGCAGCGCACAGCCGTCATCCACCATGCAGTCACCAAAGGCCTCGACCCCCATGCCAAAATGAAGTCGTCTGGCATTGAATGGCTTGGAGATGTGCCAGAAGGGTGGGCTGTGAAGCGACTGAAATACGTTGCTGCCTGCAATCAGTGGATATTAGGCGAAAACACATCTGCTGATTATGTTCTCGATTACATCGATATTGGGAACGTCAGTTCTACAGACGGCATCTGGGAGACGCAGACATTTGAGTTTAAGGATGCACCAAGCCGCGCCAGGCGACAACTAAGGGATGGTTCTACAATCATCTCTACGGTCCGCACCTATCTAAAAGCCATCGCGTTTATTGAGCAGCCTCCGGACAACCTCATCGCCTCAACGGGATTCGCTGTCTTGGATCCGAGTAAAGAATTGCGCGGACGCTTTTTGTATCATGCCGTCGCGTCGGAGTATTTCATTCAGCGTGTTATTGCCGAATCAAAAGGCGTTGGATATCCGGCTATCAATGCCAGTGATTTGGTGAACATCTTCATAGCATTTCCAAAATCTTTGGCTGAGCAAGACACGGTGTTGGAGTACATCGAACGCGAAACTGCGAAGCACGACACCTTGATTTCAAAATACCGTCGTGAGCTGGAACTCCTCGGCGAATACCGCGCTTCACTGATCTCCCACGCCGTCACCGGAAAGATTGATGTTCGTGGTTTGGTCGCGCTCGTCCAACATGAAGGAGCCGCCCCCCTATGAGCCTCCTCGAAAAAGACTTTGAAGCGGTCATCTTCGATTCGCTACGCTCCAGTCCACTCTATATCGGCTACGACGACAAGGACGGCGAGTACACCAAGGGAGCCTACTCCAAAGAGTTTCATTGCGATCTGAAGTTACTGACAGACTACATCGAGAAGACGCAGCCCATTGCCTGGAAGAAGCTGCAGAAACAATATCCCGGTCAAGAGGCCACCGCCGTCGCCGCGGAAATTAACAAGCTCCGACCGAACCGCGGGGTGCTGGAGTTGCTGCGGAACGGATTTTCCCTCGCCGGAGTCGGCAAAATAGAGCTCGTGACCTTCAAGCCGGCAACCGGCTTCAACCCGGCCCACGGGGAGAAGTATGAGGCGAACCGCTTCGCCATTGTACGCCAGTTCCACTTCAACAACGACCGGCCCAATGACTCGATTGATCTAGTGATCCTCATCAACGGCCTGCCGCTGCTGACGATGGAAGTGAAAAACGAGTTCACCGGGCAGACTTGGCAGCACGCCGAGCAGCAATACAGGAAGGACCGAAGTGGCAATGATCCCTTCCTGAAAGCCTGCGTCGTCCACTTCGCTGTGGATAACACGACGATCTCCATGACCACGAAGCTGGAGAACGGGAGGACAAGGTTTCTGCCGTTCAATCGCGAGCTGAAGAATCCCGCAATCAAAGACAATTTCGCAACCGCCTTTCTGTGGGAAAATGTGACTGTCGATGGTGTGTTGAAGCCAGGTGTGTTCCGCGCTGACAGTCTGCTGGACCTGTTGCAAAACTATCTGCACCTCGAGGAGAAGACGAACGAGGACACCGGGAAGGTCACCACGGCCCTCATCTTTCCCCGTTACCACCAGCTCGACTGCGTGCGAGAACTGTTAGCGGAGGTGCGCGTGCACGGCCCGGGTGATAATTACCTGATCCAGCACAGTGCCGGATCAGGAAAATCGAACACCATCGCCTGGCTCGCCCATCAACTGTCCAATTTCTTCACCGAGGACAACCACCTCATTTTCGACAGCGTCATCATCATCACTGACCGGCAGGTGCTGGACAAGCAGCTCCAGGACACGGTGAAGCAGTTCGAGAAAACAGCGGGCCTGGTGCAGAAGATCGACAAGAACACGAAGCAACTCGTCAAGGCACTGACGGACGGAGCAAAGATCATCGTCTGCACGCTCCAGAAGTTTAGCTGGATGCGGAACGTGCTCGGGGGCCCGAAGGAGCTGAAGGGGAGGAAGTTCGCCCTCATTGTCGATGAAGCGCACAGCTCCCAAAGTGGCGAGGGTTCCAAAGATCTCAAGCTGATGCTCACCACGCCAGAGGCCTTGAAGGCCATCATAGCTGAGGACGAAGAAAACGCTGAGTGGATCGACCCGGTGGCGGAGGAGCTGTCGAAAATCATGAAGGGGCGGCAACGTCTACCCCATCTTTCTTTCTTTGCTTTCACCGCGACGCCCAAGACCAAAACGCTTGAGGTATTTGGCAAGGCGAGACAGGTGGTGACGCCAGAAGGCGTGAAGAAGGTCGAGCATAAACCATTTCACACCTACACCATGCGGCAGGCTATCGCGGAGGGATTCATCCTCGATGTGCTCCAGAGCTATACAACCTACGGCACCTATTTCGAGCTGTTGAAGAACGAGAAAGCGCCACCCGGCTATGAAGTGGAATCAGCCAAGGGGCGGCGTTTGCTGATGAAGCATGTGGGCAAGCACCCACATACCATCGAGAGTAAGGCGAAGATTATGTTGGATCACTTCTTCTCAAAGACGATCCACAAGATCGACGGCGAGGCGAAGGCGATGGTGGTGACAAGTTCCCGTGCTCACGCCGTACTATACAAACAGGCCATCGACCGGTTGCTTCGCGATGACTATGCCTCACAGACCCAGGCACTGGTGGCTTTCTCTGGCAAGGTGTCGATCAAGGGACATGGTGCTCCCTACACCGAGGAGGAGATGAACTCCAAAGATGCAAAGGACATTCGAGAGGCATTTAAGAAACACAAATATCGCATCCTCATCGTCGCGAACAAATTCCAGACGGGTTTTGATCAGCCCCTGCTCCATACCATGTATGTGGACAAGAAACTTGGGGGCGTTGCGACCGTCCAGACGCTGAGTCGGCTAAACCGTAAGGGGCCGCCTTCTAAACAGGACACGATGGTCTTAGACTTTGTGAACAAGCAGGAGGACATCGAAACCGATTTCCAAGCCTACTACGGAGAGACCTCGCTCGACCGTGGTACGGACCCGCAGAAGCTCTACAACCTGAAGTTCGGAGTGGAGGCGCTGGGCGTTTTTACTCCGGAGGAGGTGAACGAGTTCGCTGAGTTGTTCGTGATTCAGAAGGCCCCAGGCCAGAAAATCAACCCGCTTTTCACGAAGATTATTCAGGGACGGTACTCCAAACTGAAGGAGGAAGACCAAGTCAGTTTCCGCGATGCGCTGGGGCGCTATGTCACCCAGTATTCATTTGTCAGTCAGATCATCACCTGGATCGACCCCGAGCTGGAGAAGTTTTACCTGTTCACCAAGCTACTGCTGAAATATCTTCCACCGAAGAAGGACGCCATACCAGAGGAGATTCTCAGTATGGTGGACATGGACAAGTTCCGCCTTCAGGAGCAGCAGAACGGGAGCATTGTCCTGAATCCAGGGAATACCGAACTCGAAAACGTTTCCGGTGACGGACACAAGGCTGGCGGCCAGGAGGAAAAGGAAAAGCTCGAAGTAATCGTGAAGGAGCTGAACGAGCGCTTTCACTTCGACTTCGAGGACCGAGACAAAGTGATGAGCATCGTGATCCCGAAGCTCACGAAGGATCAGGGCCTCGTGGCGGCGTTCCAGACGGACAATCTTGCAGCGCTCCAGAAGCAGAAGTTCGCTGAGAGTCTGGAGAACGCATTCATCTCCAGCGCAAGTGACTTCTACGGCGTGCTCAATCGCATGTCCACCGAACCAGATTTCAAGCGGTTACTGACGGAATTTGCATTGGGTGAGTTCAAGAAGGGATTACAGTCATCGGTGTAGAAGAAAAAGAACCGGCAGTCTTTGTTATCCGCTCGTTCAGAATTCATCTCTTGGACGGAGAGCACGATCTTGTCATGTGCTGCCCCGCTCTTCCGAGTCTTACACAGAGATTCTGGCCTCTCGATCCAGCTAAAAAAATATCCCGATCCCCCCAATATCTGCGAAGTAGGTGAACTGTCGAACTGGAAAAGCTGATACCAGAGGTACAGGTCTGAGGGGTGGAATAGTAAACGGGAAGAAACGGGGTCAAGAACCATTTCCTGGAATGTGCGTCATTGATCTGCTTCCACGGGTCTCCAGGCCGGATTCGTTGTATTCCGAAGGCGAGAGGCTTGCCATATGGATTGCGGTGCTCCCTTCTGCTCCTTTTCTCAGTAAAGGCTGCGTCCTATGCATCCGTCGTACTGTGTCACGAGAACAGGTTAAATCATTGCGACGGTGCGCGTTCTCTCAGGCACCCTATTGGCTTATTTTTTGACCCACTCAAAACAGACCTTGAGGGAGTTGAGTTCGTTGAACCCGATGAACTTGTCATGCTGGAGTCTCCCCACGACTATTCCAGGCGCGATTCCGATTGACTCAGCAAATTGTTTAACAGCCTGTGCACTCTTCAGCCTCGGAAGTTCTCCCGCGTGCCTCAGTGGGATCAGAATGTTGGAGGCAAAGTGGTCCGCCCTTTCCTCAGATTCACCTTTCTCATGGTTAGCGTCTAGAAATTTTTCCTTTTTACCGTCGCTTAGGATGTGACCTGCCTCATGAAAGAACGAAAACCAGAAATGATCATTCGTTCTGTGCCGCAAACTAAGCTGGATCATCGCCTTCTCGGATGTTAGCCACTGGGCTGCACCACTGACGGGGGCACCCTTGATTTCTGGTATTAGAACAACTGCAACCCCAGAATCTGCACAAAGCTGCTTCATTTTCGGTTCGAAAACCTGTGGACTTTCAGTGCTTAAAGCTCTGATATCCTCTAAGGTAGATTTAAACTTTGCTTTGTCGAATGGTTGACAGGATAAGCTATGAGCTTCCAACTCACCCAGTCGGAGCCACGTCGCCATGGCCGCGGGCTTGCTATTAAAAGCCCGTGATTTTCTAAAGGCGAAAGTCGGCTCCATCCAAACTCTTTTCCAAGCATCTACACTCGCCACTCCGAAGAACCCCAAGACAGCCTTTAGGCACTGAGATCGGTCAGAATGCCGAGAAAGTTTCTCGCGTTTAATCAATTCAGTAGTAGGGATCTCATCTAGCCAGGTCAAGTTCTTGATCAGGCGCTTTTGCTCTTCGATGCGTATTAGCTGCTCACGGTAATTCATCTCAAGGTTATTCCAGAGCTTGGCCGGAACACCTGTTACAATCTCTAGCAGCAGGGCTGTCTCCTGTGTAATCGGTGCAATGCCCTGGATGATTTGATTGATATGCTTCGTTGATAATCCTGTTCGGATAGCCAAATCTCGTTGAGCCATACCTAAGGTATCAATTGTTTCTTGAAGTGTACGGCCTGGAGCCACGGCATAATCCGGCTCGAAGGCGTGTCGCTTCCTATGTGGCAGTGTCGCAAGGCTCATCGCTGCTCCTCCCAATGGTCAGTGGTAGTCCACAATTTCCACGACCTCGACGCTCGTAACCTTAGCCCAATCCAAGCCACCGCTTGGCCTCGTCGGTAGAGGGTTATGATCGGGTTTAAATATAAGTCGTTTCGGCTGGTTCAAGTCCACCGCCAATTGCCCTTGCCGGTTTTGACTTAATTCATGGCAGTTTGCCGCCGGGATCTTGCGTAGGTCTTCTAAGCTATCTGCGGCCTTGAGCTCGAATAGCCGCTGCTTCAGCTTCTCACTCATCTGAACACCTAAGTTCTTCCGCATTTGCTTTTCAGAATCGCAAATCTTCTTGAGCTTCTTTGAAGTAAAGATAAGATCCATGCTGGCTCCAATGCCAGCAAAAGAATTTACCAGATAGGTAAATTCTTTTCAACCATCTTACTGGACTGCCTCCTAGTTGTTAGATGGCCCATTTTTTTGCCCCCCGCGTTCCACCGGCCAGTGCAACACTCGTAGCGTGAGAAGTTCACGCGGTACGCGACGTTCTTCGTGTGCCCTAACACGAGGAAAACGCCATGGTGGTTTACACGCGCATCACCAAGGAAGAGCGAACGCTCATCTACCGCTGGATTCAAGAGGGTGAGCCGCAGAGTGAGATCGCCCGGCGGCTGTCGCGCAATTCAGGAAGCATAAGCCGCGAGATTGGGCGCAACACGGGCCTGCGCGGCTACCGGCCCAAACAAGCTCATGAAAAGGCGCAGGCCCAAGCCAAGCGAGTGGGCCCGCGGCGCTTCACGGAGGAGGTGAGGACCGATGCCGAGGCGCGGCTCAAAGAGGGCTGGACGCCGGCGATCATTGGCGGACGAGCGCGGCTTGAGGGGCGGCCGTGGGTGTGGGCGAAAACGATCTACCAGCACGTCTACGCCGACGCCAAGGCTGGGGGGACGTTGTGGACGCACCTTCCCCGCGCCACGCGCAAGCGGCGACGGCGCGGTCCCCGTCAGGATGGCCGCGGGCGCGGACACCTCCCCAACCAACGAAGGATCGACACCCGACCGGCGGAGGTGGAGACGCGCCAGACCGTCGGACACTGGGAAGGCGACCTGATTAACGGGGACAACGGTACGGGGAACCTGGCCACGCTGGTGGAGCGGACATCACGCTTCACGCTCGTCGGGCGCACGGACCGCAAGGAGGCGGAAGAGGTCGCACTGAAGATCTGCGCCGTGTTCAAAACGCGGCCCCCACGAGCTCGGCGGAGCGTCACGCTCGACAACGGCAAGGAGTTTGCCCAGCACGAAGCGATGGCGCGGGACACCGTCCAGGACGTGTTGTTCGCCCATCCCTACCATTCGTGGGAGCGGGGCACCAACGAGCACACGAACGGCCTGATCCGCAGGCTCCATCCCAAGCAGTCCTCCTTCGCTGGCATCGGCCAGGCGGAAATCAAGCGCCTCGACGCGTTTGTGAAAGACCGCCCCCGCATGTGTCTGGGCTGGTCGACACCAAGGGAGAGGCTGACCGCCTTCCTTGGCTGCGCCCCGTAAATAACGGGGTGGCATCGTCGCGCAGCACACGCCGCCCACGACACGCGACATTCGCGCGGCGACGGAACGGCCACAGCCTCCAACGGCCACGACATGTCTCTGGATTGGGCCTCACGGCAACCACGACGATGACGGCAAGGAAGACGGATCAAGACGAAGACGTCAGCTTGCTTCAAGTGTTGCAATAGCTACTGGATGTCGGGACTCGATCAGTCCTCGATATTTCGGATTATCCAGAATGTACGCCACTGTCGCGGGGTACCAACGCCCACCTCGTTTTGTGGGGATTTTTCCCCTGCGTATTGCGGACACACGCACAATAGCGACACGGCCCGAGTTCTTCCAAATCTTCAGGTCTTCACCGGTGCGGCAGAATATAGGGCACCGCAGGTGAACGCGGTTATCGAGGTTAAGTAAGCGCTCTTTCAGGCTAGAACATGTGCGTAGCGGTGCGTTTGTGGTGCTAAAGCAAGAACTGATAGAAGGCTGCAAGACAGAAGCTGAGAACTCCCCATTGAAGAGGTTCAACGTATCAAAGCGTGAGGTCAGCTCTTTGGCTTAATATGGGGTACCCGTAAAGGCCTCGAGGTCATTGATTCGGGTAGGTTGATTGCCCGTTGCGCCTTCCCCTCGCCCGCATAAAGTTTGCCAGTGAACGAGTCAAACTGGCACGATCTTCCACTCACCTCACTCAGCGCATGAGTCAATTGCCCCTACTGTTATTTTGAGTATTCTATAAATCAGTAAGTTAGCGCTGCTCGAGAGCACGAACCATTTGCCCCTTCACATTACCTTGACTTCACTCGAAGCTGATTGCTAATATCCGTTTGCGGGGTGGAGCAGCTCGGTAGCTCGTTGGGCTCATAACCCAAAGGTCAGAGGTTCAAATCCTCTCCCCGCAACCAACCGTTCTCTCTTTCTCCTCAACAACGTCGCTTCGGTCGTCGGGGCCTTTGGGTAAACCCCAAAAGGGCTCATGGTGCTCATTCCCTCGCTCGCTCGGTCCAATACTTCCACGCCAGCTCGTAAACTTTCCGGATGATGGTGGGCATACACAGGGAAGGCGGTTCAGACCGCAGGCAACGCACAATGGTGTGGCTTCGCCCTATGAAAGATCTGGGGAGGTCCCACGCTTCGTGTGCTACAGGGCAAGGATCTCGACCGTCATAGGTTCGGACATCACCCGGTAGTAGAGATAGTAATGGACGCGGGGAAGATGAATACGGCGGACACCGGCACGCGTGCCGTTTCGAGCCTGCGCCCCGATCGAGGGTTGTGAAGCGAGGAGTTGGAGTGCGCGTTCAAGCTCCACGGCGAATGTATCTGGAGCCTTCGGCCGATTGGAGATCTACCATTCGGCGGTTTCGACAAGGGCTTGCGCGGCACTGCCGACGATGCGGACGGGGAACGGACCGCTCACGAGGGGCGGATCTGCTGCAGCACCTGTGACGCGCTTGTCATCTCCCCTCGCTCGGCCTCCGCGATCGCGGCGAGCAGCTTGGTCTCCTCCTCAGGGAGGAGTTCGAAGGTTTCGTCACCTTCTGGGGCGAGCACCGTCACAATTGCTCCTTCAGGGAGGCTCTTCGCATCGATCTTGATCGTCCCGCCATGGTACCTTTCCTGTGGTAATCAGCATGACGGCATCCTAGCACTTCATGAAAAGCCCGTCCAACGTCCCATGCGATCTGCCACCTTCACCTTCCGGCCGCTGGTGGCTTCCGAGGTCTGGTGATGGAGCAGGATCAGTGCTTTGGAGGCCCGCGTGCCCTTCGAATACTCCACGCGCATGAAGGCGACTCCTCTATCGCACCGGCACCCCGAAAATGCCAGAATGCCAAGGGGCTAGGCTTCGGGAGGGGGTAGGTACGGAAGAAGGATAAGGATATTCAAGGGAGGGAACAGCGGTAAGGTCTAGCGATTCCGTGTGCTCGCGGGCCGCAGCATGCCAGAACCTATCGATTTCGTAGACGATAGGCGGTGCTCGGTTGACGCACGCACGTTGGGAACTCGCCAGGTCCCCCCCTCAAAAATAATTAGTAGAAGGGGAACATAATGTAATTGATGCACGCGGTAGATATGGACCGGCTCTACCGGAAAAAGTAGAATGGCCATGCCTCTCCTTTGGGTAATGTAAATGAGCCGCTATGTCGGATAAGAAGATCTCATATCTACTTATAGATACTTCGTATCTGAAAGGGGTTGGTTTTAGAGATCCCGACTTTCAGAAGCTTCTGCAGCGTTCGCAACAAAATGCCCTCAAGATATTTATTCCCCACATTGCCTGGGAGGAACGGCGCACTCAACTTCTAGAAGAAGCCCAAAACCTGGTGCGGAAATACAAACAACAATTTGATGATTTGAACGCCTCCTTACCACATAAATTTCTTCTCGGGGGCCTTAATCCGCCGACTCTGAATATGTGGACTTCGGCTGAAATAGAAGCAAGGTCTAAGGAGTTCATGACCCAATTTGTGGCGGAGAATAAAATTGAAGTCGTCCCTATCAGTTCTCATCACGCCGATAGGACATGGGAGCGTTACTTCGAGGCAGGTCTGCCCTCCACATTTGGAGAAGATCACAAGAAGAATCGAAACGATATTCCTGACTTATGGATATTCGAGGCGGCAATCGATAAGAAGAAATCACATCCTGGGCTGGTGGCGCTCTGCCATGACAAAAAATTATCGGACGCATTGAAAACTATCGACATCCGTGTGTTCGAGAAAACACGGGACGTGATCGATGAGATTGAAAACTCGCTTAACCCTAAACCTGCGCTAAGGGTCGCGACAGATCGAAATACCTTGTCGGTGTTGATTCAAGAGAAAGCTACGGCGGCCGTTCCAGAGACTGAGTTAGACCTTGTGCTTGCTGGAGCACGAGAACGGTTCAAAGATCTCGATACAAAGATTTTAGGCTACGTGGGTTACCTAGGGACGCCTTCCAAAGACCAACTCTTTGCTCTTCTCTCGAAGTCAGGGGTTTCGGTCGAGATCGCCAGGAATGTTACGGAGCGGCTTGTCATTGCCGGGGCAATAACGGATACGGGCAATCACTATCTATCGAGGAACAAGGTAGCTAGTGATTTGGCTGCCACCTCGGTCGAACCAGAGATAATCAAGCGCTTGGAAGAGATCTAATCTCATGGATTTCGATTTGAGAGTCAAAGCTCTAAGCCGCCTAGCTCAATCCAGTACGGATGCGGCTGAGACTGCCTTGCGAAAGGAACTCGATAAAGTCAAAGCGGCCTTAAATGTCGATACTCAATATGATCACTTGATGCAGCATCTTGAGGTGTTGGACACCATTGGTCACCGATTCAGTAGCATTGCCGTAGAGATTATTCTCGCGTTCATCCAGGCAATTGAGTCACGTCAGATTACTTATTCGTCCCAGGATCGGTCGTTCGAGAGCAAGATTGCGAAATATCAGAATGCTTCGACTCTGATTGCTCGTGCAGTCGAGGCCTTGAAATGGCTGAGATACTTGGAAACGAAGTCTGTCATGCATGCTTTGTTAGACCTTTCCCAGCACAAATTTGATAACGTCCGCACAGAAGCAATCGAAGGACTGGAAGCATTAGCAAGCTATGACCTCGCTGTATTCTATGGAAGCGATAAACAAGCGGGTATTGGCGCGAGACCGCAGAAGCAGATAATCGATGAAATCAAGCTACTTCCAGACGTCGATCTCAATAAATGGTTTTCCGCAGTCCTAGTTTTGCTCAATGGTCTTCTGTCTCCAAATATGCAAGGAACATCATGGTCTTATAAGTCCGTAACTTTTTCGCGAGGCCCGACGCCTGCACTTTCAACCGTGGGGGACATTCGCCGCTGGAGTATCGAGTTATTGAAACGGATGTACCGAATTGCGGATACACTGTCCAGGAAGCTAGAAGTAATCGGCGCACTTAATGACGCTACAAGGGCGCAGGATCTCGGCACAAGTAATGAGGATATGGCGAAGTTGATCGTGCGGGACTCGGTCAATGTGCTGGAGTTTTTCACTCATTTGGTTCAGGAAGAGGATCTACCGATCATCCAACAGATCGAAAGTCGTAGTTACTGGATTTTCTATCATGCAATTCGCCCAGAAATTGAAACGGCTGCGCTTGCTGTGGAAGATGCGATTCGCCAGCATTCCGAGTATCAGATTTATAAAATCCTTATCGGCTTTGAAGGAAAGTTTGGCGAATGGTCAGAACTCAAGAAGGATGATGGCTCCGGCGATGAAGTCGATAAGTTCCGAAAGGAGAAAGCATCGGAGTACGCGTCAAGCATCACTTCCGACAATTATGCGGAGTGGCGACAACGCATCTTGAAGTATGCACAAACTGAATCCAATGATCTGGCCACTTTCCCTGTTTTCTATCATTTCCTGGAGGTATTCGCTGACGCGCAACCCAAACTAGCTCTACAGCTGATCTCAACTGACTCTGAACGAATCAAAGGATTTCTAATTCCCTTACTTCGAAGTTTGTGGGCAGGACCGCAAGGGAGTGCGACTAGAAACCTGGTTGCTTCATGGGTCGACCAGGGTCGCTATCTATGTCAATGTACGAGGCAATTCCTAGGCAACGAACATGTAGATCGTGACATGCTCTCCTTGCTTTTGCGCAAAGCTAAACAACTGAAAGATTTAGACACTGTCGCTGCAGTCATTTCTGTCGCAGCCTCTAATTGCGGCAACGACAAACCGTGGTTGATTGACGACCTGTTTCTACCCGCGCTTGAAGTATTAACAGAGCACTCAAAAACAAATTGGATATTTGATTTTTGGTTCAGACGTGAGTCGCGCATGGTAGTGCGTGAGCTAAGTGAGCAAGGGATCGAACTAGTCCTTCAAAACCTTTTAGCTCTGAAAACAATTGAATACCAGGCAGAGGAAGTCCTTTATCTCATCGCACAAAGATCGCCCCAGAAGGTTCTTCATTTTCTATGCCAAAGGCTGGTTGCACATTCTCAAGACGGCGAAAACCTATTAAGCCCTTATGACGCCATCCCCTTCCGGTTACACAAGCTCAATGAGCCGCTTTCAAAGATTCCTGGTGAAGCTGTACGCGTGGTCCGCGAGCAGTATGACGGCGATTATTCGATTTTCATTTTTCGAGGGGCACGCTTACTAAAAACAATTTTTCCGACCTTTCCTGGAGAATTTGAAGCGGAACTACTGAATATCGTGCGAGCCGGAGGTAACCCAAATTGTGATTTCGTCTTGGCTGTCCTGAGGAATTATGAGGGTGAACCCTTCATTCATAAAGTTTGTAAGGAGATCATTGGATTATTGCCGTCTGACAGCCCAGACCTTGCAGAGGTTGCTGTTGCACTGGAAAGTACGGGAGTTGTAACGGGCGAATTTGGGATGGCCGAAGCGTACGAACGAAAGAAGAGCGAAGTGGAGGATTGGGTAACAGACTCTGACCAAAAGGTTCAAGAATTCGCCAAGAAGTACATGGCAAACCTGGATAATATGATTGCTGCCGCTCGAAAACGAGCAGAGGAAGAAATTGCGTTGCGGAAGCATAGGTATGGGGAGCAGTGACAAGAAGGAAAAGTAAAGGTGTCAGTAAAATACTGGGGTCACATCTTGTATTATGACGTGTTTTCTCTCGTCTTGATCATGCGACTAATCACATGTGAAAGAGAATGGGCCATTGCTTGATATTGCGCCTCGATTGAATCAGCGGATAGGAATGGTCGCCCAGAACCATTTCGTGGCGCGTAGCGGGCATGCTTCTTGGTCCGTCGCTTGTTGTTCGCGAGCAGTGATTTTCCTGGCTTGCGAGATACGCTTCACGCTCCTGTTTTGCCATCAGCTATCGGCTATCCACCCTCAGCTCTTCTCTTCATCACCCTCCCGCTCATCAGTCATCAGCTATCGGCCATTAGCTCCTCTGCTCCTGTCGTCACAGGTCCCGCGTGTGCAGGGGGCTGTGGGAAAATTCCTGGAGACCTGTTATAAGGCTGAGTCAAGGCGTTAATTTCTTGGGGTCTTGCAGAACCTGTGAGCACACGTGAACAGAATGAGCAGAAATTTTCCGATTGGGAGGTTTTCCCTCCAGGGGGCCGACGATACTGGCTCGATGTATTAGGCAGGCAGGGCTGGAAGGCCCGATACGTGAAAGAGGTTGACGCCGATGAGGTGACGGTGCGATTTTATCAGGAGATTTACGACGACACCGGCAAGCTTGTGGAAATTCATCACAAATACCCAGTAGACCACGGGCATCAAAAGGTCACGTCATGAAAGAAGTCATCACTCACCAGATGGTTGCTGACAAACTGGCCGCGTACCTCCAACATGATCTGTCACTGGCCGACCTTGTCGCCTGGGCTGAGTCCGCCATGATGGAGGGGGAGTTCGAACCCCAACATTTCATCGCTATCCGAGATGTTGTGGCACGCCTTGGCGTGGCTGACGTCCGCGCCTTCGGTTTGACCTGGGACGACTGTGAACAATTGCTGAAGCGATTGGGCTATGCGGCCCACGTCCAGATCATGGCTACATAACTCGCGACCATGCGTGTGACCGGAGCCCGCAAGGTGGAATTTCAGACAACTGGATCAACGAAGGCAGCCATGTTTCGCTGTCATGTGGGCGGGAAGACCGAGAGCCGTCAAGCACTGGTCAGCGAGATCTTCGATTTCGAGGGCAAGCCCGTGCAAGTTGAGCGCATTCCCGCGACGGTCTGCCTCCGTTGCGGCGAACCAGTGTTCAGCCGCGATGCAACCGAGCGAGTTCGGCGCATGGTTCATGGGGAAGCGAAGCCTATCAAGTCGATTCAGATGGACGTGCTCGCCTGCCGGTAATCCTTTCCTGGTTTCTAGAATCCCTCACACACATCCGCAGACATCAACTGGTGCCAAAACCATTTCGCGGCGCGTGGCGGGGATCTGGTTCATCTGGTTTCTTCGGTCTGTCTCGTGTGTGTGGTTCGACGAACGAGCAAGACCAGATAGACCCGTGCACCAAATAGACCGCCTCTGAATCGCCCTCCTCTCACACAACACTCCTCCATCGCCTCTGGAGTGATGGATACGTCTACGACTTTGCAGTAGACTCGTCGCAGCAGACTTCTAAGCGTGCCACTCCACATAAAGGGAAACGCCATGCTGGAACTCAGGCCAACCTGCGAGCACTGCAACAAAGCCCTGCCACCGAACTCACGTGAGGCGCGCATTTGCACCTATGAATGTACGTTCTGTGCCGCATGCGTTGATCATGTGCTAGGCAACGTCTGTCCAAACTGTGGTGGCGGATTCGTTCCCGGACCCATTCAGACGTCGAAGAACTGGAAGGGTGACAACTTTCTTGGCAAAGACCCGGCGAGTACAACAGTCAAACACAGGCCGGTTGATGTTGCGGCTCATGAGGTGTTTTCGGCCACTTTTAGAACCCTACCGCCTGAAAAACGATAGCACCTGAACGTGGGCAATCAACAAGTGCCCGGGCCACCTCGCGGCGCATGGCGGCTGATGTTCGCGATAGGCCCATATCTACGTGGTATCGGACGTGTGGCCAGGGCGTATACGATAACAACGAGGAAATATTCCATGCTGAAGAAGCCTACGAATAGCTCATGGATGTGTGCACTGCATCAGCTAGCCGGCGGGCTCGTGGTGCTGGGCGTACTGGCGAGTGTGGGCTGTGTCGCCGGTCATCCTCGGCTCGATCGTCTTGCATGGGAGCAGTCGCGGCTCATCGATCTCACTCATTCTTTCGGGGCGGACACCATTGTGTGGCCGACCGAACATGACTTCCGGCTCGTCGTCCAGCAGGCAGGGGAGACGACAGTCGGATACTACTACGCCTCAAACCGCCTGGAGATGGCCGAACATGGCGGTACCCACATCGATGCGCCCATTCACTTTGCCAGAGGTGGGCAGACAGTGGATCAGGTTCCGCTCGAACGTTTGGTGGGAGCCGGCGTCCGAATTGACGTCTCGGCCCAGTGCGGCCTTGATCGCGATTTTCGTATCACCATCCAAGATTTCGAACAATGGGAGGCAGTGCACGGGCGAATTCCGAATCGGGCGATTGTCTTGGTGGACACCGGTTTTGCTCGGTTCTGGCCGTCGCGGCAACAATATCTGGGAACAGACCTGAGAGGGCCAGAGGGTGTGCGTTCGCTCCATTTCCCGGGATTGCATCCTGAGGCAGCAGCCTGGCTTGTACGCGAGCGACAGATCAAAGCCATCGGGATCGACACCGCCTCGATCGATTATGGTCAATCCACCGGATTTGAGACGCATGTCGCGCTCCTCTCCCAGAACGTGCCGGTGTTCGAAAATCTTAGCGACCTCCGAGATCTTCCGGGTCTGGGATTCGAGGTGATCGCCCTGCCGATGAAGATTGCCGGTGGTACGGGTGGCCCACTGCGCGTGATCGCGGTGCTCCCTCCGATGCACTAAGCATCCGCGTGCCATACCTCCCTGGCATGCGGCGCCTTTGGCTCATACATCCACTTTGGCCTGTTGCCCTAGGAAGTTCTTGGTGTTTTCTCGCGTGGAAAGGCATACTCTTCGGTGCCACCAACGGCCTGGCACAACCATTCGACCATCAGCAGGACACCGACCGTGACACAACCGGAACCCATTCGGGTGTTTGACTCGCAGGGCGAGGATTACAAGCGCGCCTTTCAAGTCTTTCTCGACCACACCGACCAGAAACGGAACGCGAAGCGGTTGTTACAGGGGCTGGTGGACGACTTGCCCGCGCGAA
>CXWL01004576.1_pt1 | contig 32419 bp, 27 predicted proteins | sample 590931 | NCBI WGS metagenome assembly CXWL01 (sample SAMEA3498368, study PRJEB10139) | groundwater metagenome | biome: water well; material: biofilm material | place: Germany | collected 2015-04-27
CATGGTGGCCAGCGTGGTGGAGGAAGATGCGCTGGAGATGAGCGACGTCATGCGCATCGTCGAAGAGGCGTCCGAGCTGCGCCACCTGAATGAACAGCTGAAGAGCCTGGACAAGCTCAAGGACGACTTCATGAGCAGCGTCACGCACGAGTTGCGCACACCGCTGACCAGCATCCGCGCGCTGACCGAACTGATGCGCGACGACCCCGCGATGGAAACCCCGCAGCGCCAGCAGTTCCTGGGCCTGGTGGTGGCCGAGGCCGAACGCCTGTCACGCCTGGTGAACCAGGTGCTGGACATGGCCAAGATCGAGTCCGGCCATGCCGACTGGTCGAGCAGCGAGGTCGATCTGGTGGTGCTGCTGGAGCAGGCCGTGCAGACCACGGCAGAGCTGTTTCGCGAGCATGAGGCGGTCGTTCATCTGCACCTGCCCGCCCGCGCTGTGCTGCTGCGCGCCGACCCCGACCGGCTGTTGCAGGTGGTGCTGAATTTGTTGTCCAACGCCGCCAAATTCGTGCCTCGCGGCAGCGGGCGTGTCGATATCCGCCTGCGGCTGCGCGCCGAGGCCGTGACGGTTGAAGTGCAGGACAACGGTGCCGGCGTAGCGCCCGAACAGCAGGCGCTGGTATTCGAAAAATTCCGCCAGGGCGGCGATGCCACGCACCGGCCCCAGGGCACCGGCCTGGGCCTGCCCATCAGCCGCCGCATCATCGAGCACTTCGGGGGCCGCCTGTGGCTGCGGTCCGCGCCCGGGCAGGGTGCATGCTTCGGCTTCGACCTGCCCTGCAACCAGCCGGAGACTTCGTCATGAGCCACAAGGTGCTGATCGCCGATGACGAGCCCAATATCCTGATCTCGCTTGAGTTCCTGATGAAGCGCGAAGGCCATCAGGTGCTGCTTGCGCGCGACGGCGAAGCGGCGCTGGCGCTGATCCGCAGCGAACGCCCTGCGCTCGTGCTGCTCGACGTCATGATGCCCGGGAAGAGTGGCTTCGAGGTCTGCCAGGCGGTGCGCGCCGACGAGGCGCTGGCCGGCGTCAAGATCCTGATGCTCACCGCCAAGGGCCGCGATACCGATCTCGCGCAAGGCCTGGGGGTGGGCGCCGATGGCTACGTGACCAAGCCTTTTTCAACCAGGGAGCTCGCCGCCCGCGTGCGCGAGATGCTGGCGTGAGGGTGGACCCGCGCGAGCTCACCTCGGCGTTGGCGCCGGCTGTGCTGCTGGCGGCCACGCTGGTTGGTGCGGCGGCCATGGTCGCGGCGACCCTCGATCCAACCGAGCGCGCGGCGCTGTGGGCGCTGGTGGAGCCGCGCGTGGCGTTGCTGGTGATGTTGTGGTTTGCCGCTTCGCTGGCGGCTGGGGGTGCGCTGCGCTGGGCGTGGCTGAATTTCGGCGCCGCAGCGGGCCGGCTGGCCGAAGACGTGCAGGTGCTGCTCAGCACCGACGCCCGGCGCCCGCTGGGCGCCAGCGGCAGCGCGGGCAGCCGGGCGCTGGCCGCCGCTGTCAATGCCCTCGTGCAGCAGCGCGACGCGCTGCGGGCCGACATGGCGGCGCAGGTGGCCGAAGCCAGCCGCGACGTGGAGCAAGAGCGCAGCCGGCTGGCGGCCCTGATGGCCGAGCTGACGCAGAGCGTGGTGGTGTGCAATCTCGACGGCCGCATCCTGCTCTACAACGCCCGCGCGCGGCTGCAGTTCCGCGCCCTGGCATCGATGTCGGGTGGCGCGCCGGCGATCGGCGGGGCCGAGGCCATCGGGCTCGGCCGTTCGATCTACGCCGTGCTCGACCGGCGCCTCGTGGGGCATGCGCTGGAGGCCGTGCAGCTGCGCCTGCAGCGTGGCGCGGCGCACCCGGCGGCGCAGTTCGTCACCGGCACGCGCAGCGGGCAGTTGCTGCGCGTGCAGATGGCGCCCGTGCGCGCGCCCGGGGCCGAACCCGGTGCCCCGCTCAACGGCTTTGTGCTGATGCTCGACAACATCACGCACGACCTTGCCGAAGATACCGAGCGCGACCGCCTGCTGTATACGCTGACTGAAGGCCACCGCGGCGCCCTGGGCAACCTGCAGGCCGCCGTCGAGTTGATCGACGACCCCGACCTCGACCTGCCCGCGCGCGAGCGCTTCCTGGCCGTCATCCGCGATGAGACCGCGGGCATGGCGCGCCGCCTGAACGAAGCCGCCGAGCAGGGCCTGCGCACGCTCAAGACACGCTGGCCGCTGGAGGACATGCTGGGCGCCGACCTGGTGGCCGCCGCCGCGCGCCGGCTCGAAGCCCAGTACGGCGTGCGCGTCACCGCCAGCGAGGTGGACGGCCAGCTCTGGCTCAAGGTGGACAGCTATTCGCTCATCAATGCATTGCTGCACCTGGCCGGGCGGCTGGCCGGCGAGTACGGCATCCAGCACCTGCAGTTGCGCCTGGCCCACTCCGGTGGGCGTGCACAGCTCGATCTGGTGTGGGCCGTGCAGGCGATGAGCACCGAGACGGTGACGGCCTGGGAGACCGAGCCGCTGGTGATCGGCGACGACACCAGCCCGCTCAGCGTGCGCGACGTCGTCGAGCGCCATGGCGGTGCGCTGTGGTTCGAGCGCGCGCGCCTGCGACAGGAGGCGCTATTTCGCTTCCTGCTGCCGCTGGCCGGCGAGGCGGCGCCGCTGGAGGCGGCTGCGCTCATGCGCCACGAGAGCCGGCCCGAGTTCTACGATTTCGATCTCTTCGCGGCCGGCGGCGCGCATGCGGCGCTGGCCGATACGCCCCTGGCCGAGCTGACCTACACCGTCTTCGATACCGAGACCACGGGCCTGGAGCCGATGGCGGGCGATGAAATCATCCAGATCGGCGGCGTGCGCATCGTGGCCGGCAAGCTGCGCCGGCAGGATTGCTTCGAGCAACTGGTGGACCCGCAGCGCAGCGTGCCGGCGGCGGGCCTGGCCATCCACGGCATCGAGCTGGCGATGCTGCAAGGCCAGCCCAGCATCGATACCGTGCTGCCGGCGTTCCACGCCTTTGCGCAGGACACCGTGCTGGTGGCGCACAACGCCGCCTTCGACCTGCGCTTCCTGCAGCTCAAGGAAGAGCGCACCGGCGTGCGCTTCGAGCAACCGGTGCTCGATACCCTGCTGCTCTCGGCGGTGGTCCACGCGCAGCAGGAGTCGCACCGCCTGGAGGCCATCGCCGAGAGGCTGGCGGTGCCGGTGCTCGGCCGGCACACCGCACTGGGCGACGCCATGGTCACGGCCGAGGTCTTCCTCAAGATGTTGCCGCTGCTGCAGGCGATGGGCATCAAGACACTGGGCCAGGCACTGGAGGCCTCGCGCAAGACCTTCCTGGCGCGCGTCACCTACTGATGGCCAGGCCACGACATAGACTGCGGCCCATGAAGCCAGCCTTGCTACGCCCATGACCGCGCCCCACAACCGCATAGCCCTCGTCACCGGCGCCGGCAGCGGCATCGGCCGTGCCACCGCGCTGGCGCTCGTCAGCGACGGCTGGCGCGTCATCTTTGGTGGCCGCCGGCTGGAGGCGCTGCGCGAGTCCATCGCCCAGGCGGGCGACCCGTTTGGTGATATCGACGAGCGGGCCCTCGCGGTGCCGGCCGATGTCACCCGCCCCGACGCCGTGAGCGCGATGTTCGACTTCGTGCGGGCGCGATTCGGGCGGCTGGACCTGCTCTTCAACAATGCCGGCGTCTTCACGCCCGGCGTGCCGATCGAAGAGCTGGCGTTCGAGCAGTGGCGCGCGGCGGTGGATACCAACCTGACCGGCGCCTTCCTGTGCACCCAGCAGGCCTTTCGCATCATGAAGGCGCAGCAGCCGCGCGGCGGGCGCATCATCAACAATGGTTCGATTGCGGCGCATCTGCCGCGGCCGCATTCAGCGGCCTACACGGCCACCAAGCATGCGCTGACGGGGCTGACCAAGAGCAGCGCGCTCGACGGCCGGGCGTTCGACATCGCGGTGGGCCAGATCGATATCGGCAACGCTGTCACCGAGATGACCGCCGGCATGGCCACCGGCATGCCCCAGGCCGACGGCAGCGTGCGCGCCGAAGCGCGCATGGATGTGGCGCACGCTGTTGCATCGCTGGTGCACATGGCCAACCTGCCCCTGCAGGCGAATGTGATGTTCATGACCGTGCTGGCGACCCAGATGCCCTTTGCGGGCCGCGGCTGACCGTGCTCAACCGCGCGCTGCGCGGTGGGCCTCGATCACCACCAACGGCGACGGCGCGGCGCTGGCGGCCAGGTTCAGGTCGGCGGCGGGCGGTGCGGCCAGCAGGCCGACGCCACCGAACATGGCCAGCGTGAACAGGGCGGCGAGGCTGAATGCAACGGCCGGGCGGCGGGCTTGGCGTGCGGTGCGGGTGGTCATTTCGGGCTCCTTCGGGGACGGTTGCCGGTTGTCGATGGAGTGAACTCTAGGCAGCACCCCGGGTCGCTGCCATGCGCTTGCGATGAACGGCCGTTGCGGGGCACCGGTCCGCAGCACACGCGGATGGGCTGATCGCGATCGAGGCCGGCCCGGCATCGTGGCCGACACGAGAGCGCCGCGTAAGAAGTGTCGGTCGGCGCACGACCGAGACCTGCGTCCCAACACGCCCGGGATCCCCCGGGCCGAGGCGCACCCATCCATCACCGCCGAAAGGAATCCATCATGAAGTCACTGAAGTCAGGCCTTGCCATCGCCACCGCCGCCGCCGCCCTGTTTGCCACCGGCGTGCTGGCCACCACCACGGCGCAGGCTGCCGACGGCGGCGTGAAGTGCGCGGGCACCAACAGTTGCAAGGGCACCAGCGAGTGCAAGACCGCCAAGAACGAGTGCAAGGGCCACAACAGCTGCAAGGGCCAGGGCTGGGTGCACAGCAAGTCGGCCAAGGAATGCACCGACGCCGGCGGCAAGGTCGTCAAGTAAGCGGCTGATCTTGAGCACGCCATCCATCCGGGGCTTCGGCCTGGGCCTGCGCACCGAGCATTACAGTGATTTTCTCGAGCGCGCCCCGGGGGTGGATTGGCTCGAGATCATCAGCGAGAACTATCTCGTGCCCGGCGGCAAGCCGCTGCATCACCTGGACCGCATCCGGGCCGACCACCCGATGGTGATGCACGGCGTGTCGATGTCGATCGGCGGCACCGACGCGCTGAACCTCGACTACCTGCGCGATCTCAAGGCCCTGGCCAGCCGCGTGCAGCCGGCATTCCTGTCCGACCACCTGTGCTGGACGGGGGTATCCGGCCGCAACCTGCACGACCTGCTGCCGCTGCCGCAGACCGAGGCCGTATTGCGCCACTTGAGCGAGCGCATCGGTCGCGTGCAAGACCTGCTCGGCCGCCGGCTGGTGATTGAAAACGCCTCCAGCTACGTGAGCTTCGCCAACAACGAAATGACCGAACAGGAATTTGTCGGCGAGGTGCTCAGGCGCACCGATTGCCAACTGCTGCTGGATGTCAACAACGTCCATGTCAGCAGCGTCAACCATGGTTTCGACGCGCGCGCCTATATCGATGCGCTGCCGGCCGAACGGGTGGTGCAGATCCACCTGGCGGGCCACTCGGTCGAAGACGGCTTTCTGATCGATACCCACGACGCGCCGATCTGCCCCGAGGTGTGGGAGCTGTATGCGCACACGCTGCGCCGCATCGGCTTCAAGCCCACGATGATCGAGCGCGACGACCACATTCCGGCACTCGATGTGCTGTTGGCCGAACTGGCTATCGCGCGCGGCATCGCGCAGCAGGTCGCCGCCGAATCGGACGCCATCGCATGACCCGCGCATTGCGCCAGCAGCAGCAGGATTTCGCTGCCGCGATCTGGGCCGAAGTCGCCCCCGGCCCGGGCGCGCTGCTGGCGGCCACGCCCGATGGCAAGCCCGCACGCCTGGCGGTCTACCACCATGCCTACCGGGCGCGGCTCGCCGCCGCGCTGCGCGACAACTACGAAATCCTGGCGCTGGCACTGGGCGACGAAGCCTTCGATGCGCTGGCGCGTGCCTACCTGGCGAGCCACCCGCCGACGCAGCCGTCGATCCGCTGGTTTGGCGAGCGGCTGGCCGAATTCATGGCCGCGCAGGCCGAGTCGGAGAGCGCGCTGCTGCCGCACCCGGCCTTCGTTGACCTGGCGCGCATGGACGCTGCGCTGCGCAGCGCCTTCGATGCCGCCGATGCCCCTGTGCTGGAGCGCAGCGCGTTGCAGGCCGTGGCGCCGGCGCAGTGGCCCACGCTGCGCTTCACGGCCCACCCCAGCGTGGCCCTCGTGCCACTGCATTGGGCCGTGGAAGCGGCCTGGCGCGCGCTGCGCGAACATGAGGGCGAGGGCGAGCCCACGCTGCCCGCGCCCGAGGTCCAACCGCATCGCCTGCTGGTGTGGCGGCGCGGGCTGGAGACGCAGTGGCGCTCGCTCGACGACACCGAGGCGGTGCTGTTGCAGGCGCTGCTGGCGGGCGACGACTTCACCGAACTGTGCGTGCACGCCGCCGTCGCGGTGGGCGATGAGGCGCAGGCCGCCACCACCGTGGCCGGCGCGCTCGATCAGTGGTTGTCCGAAGGCCTGCTCAGCCAGGGGGGCACCGACTGACGTGCCATCAGGGCCAGCCCGGCGCCGGGTTGCCTCTCAACCTCTCAAGCCTGCTGCGCCAGCCGCAGCAGTTCGTGGTGCACCGGGTTGCGCTGCAGGAAGCTCTCGTGAAACAGCGCCGGGACGCAGGGCAGCGCCTCGTCCATCAACCAGTCACGGCCCAGGTGCGCGATGCGCCGCGCGCCGGCCACATCGCGGCAGCGCTTGCGTGCACGGGCCAGCCAGATGCAGGACTGCGCCACGGTGGCCGGCATCGCCTGTGGCACGAGGGCCTGCTCGGCTTCGTCGGCCACGCCGGCCCAGGCGGCCCGCCGGTCATCGGCCAGCTCGGCCAGGCGCAGCGCCTGCAATGCGTGCAGCGCCGGCCGCCAGGCGTCGTAGCCGGTGCTCTGCAGCCGCGTGTCGAGCCGGCCGATTTCAGCCAGCGCCCGTGCCGCGGGCCCGCTGCCCAACAGCGCCAGCGCGCTGCGCACGCGCAGTTGCAGGTTCTCTTCGGCTGGCTCGTAGCGCAGCGCCGCCGCGCCTGGGCTGCCTGGTGCGCCCAGCAAGGCCAGCCGCAGGTGCACCTGATGGCTGTGCACGGGCATCGCCTCAAGCTGGCGCATGGCATGCTGGCCCAGATCGGGCCGGCCGAGGACGTGCCACAACGCGGCCCGTTCGGCCTCGACATAGTGCCACCACTCGCCGCGGTAGGGGTCTTTGCGCTCGTCCAGCCGGCGCAGCAGCTCCAGCGCCTGGCCGTGGCGGCCGAGGTCGATCAGCGTGCTCAGCGCGGTGGCGCTGCTGCCGTAGCGGTCGGAGGGCAGCGTGTCCTGTGTTGCACAGTCGTCGCCGACTTCGTCGATGAGCGCCAGTGCGTGCTTGAAATCACCCGCATTGGCGGCGATGCGGGCCGGCACGATCCAGTCGCTGACTTCCTTGACGCGGCGGTCCAGGCCGCCGAGCTGGTCGCTGCGCGGGCCGTGCAGGCCGGTCAGCATGAGCGGGCGCGAGGGTGTTTCCAGGCCCGCGCGGGCCACCAGGTGGGCGGTGCCGATGCGGGCCACGAGTTCGCGTGCCGGCAGGCCGAGCTCGTGAAAGATGGCGGCCGTCGGCGCCACCATGTGCAGGCACTCGCGCAGCCGCCCTTCGTGCAGCAGCAGGCGGCCCACCTCCAGGCGGCACTCGGCCTCGGTGCGCCTCTCGCCGACGGCGATGGCCTCGTCCAGCAGCGGCGGGAATAGCGCCGCGCTGCCGGCGAGGTCGCCGCGCATATACATCCCGAAAGCCTGGATGAGCCGTGCCCGCACGCGTTGCTGCGGCGTGCGCGCCAGCGGAATCGCCTGCGCCGCGGCGGCGTCGTAGGCCGCCGTGCCGGCGGCGTTGACGTGCATCTCGCAGGCGTCGAAATAGCGCTCGAAGGCGGCGTCGGCGTCGCCCTGGCGCTGCAGGATCGCGGCGGCCTGGCTGTAGCGCTGCCCGGCTTCGTTGATGCAGCCCGCGGCGATGGCCTGGCGTGCGGCCTGGCACAGCGGCTCGACCGCTTGCGCCTCCATCCCGGCCGCCAGCCAGTGCGTGGCGATGTTGGCCGGTGGGCCGCCCTGTGCCGCCAGCCAGGCCGCGATGCGCGCATGCGTGGCGGCCGCGATCGCCGGCGGCACGCTGCGCGCGGCGGCTTCGTGGATGAGGTCGTGCGCAAAGGCACCCTGGCGCATGAGTTGGCGGTCTTCCAGCTCGCGCCAGGCATCGGCCAGGGCCAGCGCAGCCTCGCCCAGCACGGCTTCGGCCATCTCGATCGAGAAATCGGTGGCCGCCAGTGCCGCCAGGCGCGCCAGCGTGGCGGCGCGCGGCGTGCAGGCGGCGATTTGCTGGTCCAGCAGCAGGGCGATCGTCGGCGGCACCGGCACCTGCTCGGGGTCGCTGGCGTCGGGTTGGCTGAACCAGCCCTTGAGCAGCTCCAGGGTGAACATCGGGTTGCCGCCGCCGCGCCGCGCCAGCGTCGGCGCCAGGTCGGCCGCGCGGCCGGGCGGCAGGCGCAGCGTGGCCAGCAGTTCGGCCACCTGCGCGCCATCCAGCGGCTGCAACTGGCACAGCAGCAGCCGGCCGCCATCGGCCAGCGCACGGCGCAGCTCGACGACGCCCGGCACCTCGTAGGGGCGGGTCGCGTAGCCCCAGTGCAGGCCATTTGCTGGCGCCTCGGTGGCCAGCCACAGCAGCAGGTCCAGCGTGGCGGCATCGGCCAGATGCAGATCGTCGAGCACCGGGTGCACCTGCGCCTGCAGCAGCGCGGCCATGACGGCGTCGCGGATCGTATGCAGGGTGGCGTGCTCGTCGTGCGGGCCCGCCTCGGCGGCGCCGCTGGCCAGCAGACCGAGCAGGTCTTGATGTGCGCTGGCCAGCGCCGTGCGACCTGGCAGTTCACGCAGCAGGCGCCCCAGCGTGGCGTAGGGGCGGCGCGCGTCGCCGTGGCGCGCCCGCACCAGCAGCGCGCCGGGGTGCCGCGCCAGGTGGTCTTCCAGCAGCCGGCTCTTGCCGATGCCGGCTTCGCCCTGCACCAGGAACGCCAGCCCGTCGGCCCAGGCCCGGGCGAGCGCCTGGCGCTCGGCTTCGCGCCCCACATTCCTGGGCGGGCGCAGCAGGGCCACAGGGACGCGGCCGTGGGCCCCGGTGGCCGCTGTTGCCATGACCTCGGCGGCGTCGATCATGCGCAGCAGATCCAGCGTCTCGGTGGCGGGGCGCACGCTGAGTTCGTCCTTCAGCACGCGCTCGCAGCGGTCAAATGCGGCCAGCGCGGCGGCGCGGTCGCCGCGCAGGTAGTGCAGGCGCATCAGCCGCCGATGGGCATGCTCGGAGGTCGGCTCCACGGCCAGCAGGCTCTCCCCAAGCTGCAGGGCGCGCGCCAGCTGCCCGGCACGCTCGCAGGCCCCGGCGAGGGCCGCCAGGCGGTCCAGTTGCAGCCGGCGCACGCGCCCGCGTTCGAGTTCGAGCCAGGCCTGGAACTCGGGGCGTTGCGGGTAGCGCTGTTCGCCCAGCAGGGGTGCCAGCGGCGGCGTGGGGTCGTCGGCGCCGGGGGCATCGGCGTCGATCACGGCGTGCACATCGACGGCCACCTCGTCGCGCAGCCGCAGGCGCTGCGCATCGATGACCAGCAGCGGGCCCAGCAGCGCGCGCTGCTGGTGCAGTGTCTGGCGCAGATTGCGGCGCGCGGCCGAAGGCTCGGCGCCGGGGTAGAGCCAGGCCGCCGCCCGGCTGCGCTCGAGCGCACCGCCCAGTGCCAGCAGCGCCAGCAGCACGGCCAGGCGCTCGGGCAGGTCGATGACCTGCGCGCCGACCCGGGCCTGCGCGTTGCCGAGCAGGTTCAGTCGCGCCGCGCCGCCGCATGCGGCGGCAGACGCAAGGTGATCGAGGCCGGGCATGCGTTGAGATTAGCGGTTGGGCGGTAGGGATGGGCCTGCCGGCCCGTCACGGGCCGACCCGTGCAGCGTAGGTGGCCAGCGTTACCGCGCCGTTAGATGTTGGCCCCACCTCGCTGCGCTCCTGCCCCACATGGCGGCGCCAGCCTCCTAGGGTGTGGCCGTGCGCTGGGGGATGCGCATGGCGGCGTCCTCGAAGGTGCCGGCCTCGGCGTCGAGGTGGCAGGCTGCGCAGTTGGCCCGGCTCTTGACCGCCGCCGATTGCCAGTCGGCGGCCGCGATATCGCGGTGCTTCTTCACCCAATAGGGAGTCTCGGTGATGCGCAACGGCGCCGCCTCGGGCTTGATCGACTGCCCGATCTTGTAGGCTGCCTCGGTTTGCTGCTGGTCGGCGGAGTTCGCACTCAGGAAGGCCAGCAGTGTGGCGCTGGTGGGCGCATCCAACCCCAGGTCAGCGCCGAAATGCTGGCCTTGCCCGGCCATGATGCGCGCCCAGGAGCGGCTGGGCAGCAAGAGCGGGTGAAAGGCCAGGTGGCAACTACCGCACTCGTCGCGCCAGAGCGCGTTGTCGGCCAGCTTGGGCCCGACAAAGGCGACATTGGGCACCTTGAAGGCGCCCTCGGGGCGACCGATCTGCCTCTCCAGCGGTGCATGCAGGGCGTAGAAGAACCACCAGCCGCCTGAGGCCGCCATCAAGACCAGCATCAGCATGGCCACCCGCACGTGTGCTTGCGCTGGCGGCGTTTGCGCGCTGGCGACCTTGGTCCCGGTCAGCATGGAGCGGGCCAGGTTTTCCTTGTGCAGCAAGCTCTCCACCACCACGCCGGCGATGTGCACCAACACCAACAGCAGCATCACGATGGCCGAGAACTCATGCAGTTTCTTGAATGCCCGGCCGCGCGCGACGCCCGTCCAGCCCGAGAGGGCGCCCTGCTGCTCTTCGACACCGAGCGCGAAGTAGCCGGTCAGGCCGACCAGCAGGGTGAGCATCAGCAGCGAATAGATGGCCAGACTGCCGGCCGGGTTGTGACCCACGTGGCGCTCGGCCGCGCCCGCCAGAACCTGCTTCAAGTAGGCGAGCGCGGCGCGCGGCCCGAACCAGAACGCCGCAAAGCGCGAGTGGTGCGAGCCGACCAGGCCCCAGACGACGCGAAAACCCACCAGGCCCAACATCAGGTAGCCCAGGAAGACGTGCACGGAAAGCCACTGGTCGGACTCGCTGCTGAGCCAGGCGCCGGCAAAGCACAGTGCCAGCGTCCAGTGAAACAGGCGGGTCGGCAGATCCCAGATCAGGACGCGCGTCATGACACCCACTTACCTTGGCACCCTGACGCTCGACTCCTCGAAGTCGCCTTTGTCGGAGCCGGGATGGCAGGCCATGCAGTTTGCGGGGCTCTTGACCGACGCATGCTGCCAGGCCGAGGGCGAAACTTCGCGGTGCTTGGACTTGAACCACATCGCTTCGGTGATGCGCAGCGGGGCCGTGGCGGAGGTCCAGCGGTTGGAGGCGTGGCGCACCAGATAGGCAGTGATCTCGATCGTCTCGGCGGGTGTCAATGAGGCATCGGCGCCGAAGTGTTTATCCAGGCCCGTCATCATCTTGCGCCAAGAGGCTGCGGGCAGCAGAGCCGGCTGGAAGGCCATGTGGCAGCCCGCGCACTCCTGCTGCCATTTGAGGTTGACTTGGGCGGGTTGCACCGGTCGGCCCCGGTCCTCGCCGCTGTATTTGGCCTGGGCATGCGCGACCGGTGCGCACAGCGCCAGCAGGGCGAAGAGCGTCTGGAGGAAGGGTTTCATGTCCGCGGCCTCATTTGGCGGAGAGGACGTAGGTCATGAAATCACCCTTTTCCTGGGCCGTGCACGCCCTCGCGTAGACGTCGTTGCAGTTGCGCTTGAACCACTTCTCGACATTTGCTGCATCGGTGAAGCGCTTGGGGTTGACCGCCGGCGCGAGCGGCAGGATGTCTTTGTTGGTCTTGGCGTGCTTGCCGGCTGCCCGGGGTGTATCCGTGTGGCACGATGCGCAGGAGAGTTCGGCGCCCTTGGTGGCGTAGAACTTCTGTCCGGCTGCGGCCGAGAAATCCTTGAAGGCCGCATCCGCCTGCTTGGCTGCCACGCGGTAGCTCTCCAGGATCGGGTTGCCGGCAGCGCACAGCGGCAGTGCCAAGGCCAGGGCGGCCAGCCAACGGGCTCGGTCCGGATATCCACTCATGCTCGCTCCTTCAGGCTGCGGCACGTTCGTCGAACGTTTTTGCGACCCTGGCGGCGAGTCTGGCGGCACCAGATTAAGCCATCCTTAATCTGGTGCACGTGCCGCCAGCTCGTGCAGGCAGGCCAGGCACAGGCAGCCGACGAATTGCTCGCGCAGGCGCGCCTGCAGCTCGGCGCTGAGCACCAGCGCCGTGCAGGCACACGGGCCCGGCCCGGCGGCGCCGCAGACGAACCCAGCGCCGCAGCGCGGGCAACGGTCGGGTGCGACGGGCGGTGCGGCGCGCGGTGCGTCACTCACTGGGAGAACAAGCTCCGGTGCAGGTCGCGCAGCAGGTTCTTCTGCACCTTGCCCATCGCATTGCGTGGCAGCTCTGCCACCACGAAGACCCGCTTAGGCACCTTGAAGTTGGCGATCTGCGATTTCAGCGCGGCCACGATGGCCTCGGTGTCGAGTGCGGCGCCGGGCCTGGCCACCAGCACCGCCACCACGGCTTCGCCGAAGTCGGGGTGGGGCACGCCCACCACCGCCGACTCGGCCACGCCGGGCAGTTGGTTGACATAGCCCTCGATCTCGGCCGGATAGACGTTGTAGCCGCCGCTGATGATGAGATCCTTGCTGCGGCCCACGAGGGTGAGCACACCATCGGCATCGACCCGGCCGACGTCGCCGGTCTTGAACCAGCCATCGGGGGTGAATTCCTGCGCCGTCTTCTCCGGCATCCGCCAATAGCCCTTGAAGATATTGGGGCCGCGCACCTCGACACCGCCCACCTCGCCCGCCGGCAAGGGGTGGCCCTGCTCGTCACGCACGCGCAGGCCGACGCCGGGCAAGGCCCGGCCGGCGGTGCCGCCGCGGCGCGCGGCCTCGGGGCGGTAGGGGTTGGAGGTGAGCATCACGGTCTCGCTCATGCCGTAGCGCTCGAGCACGGTGTGGCCGCTGCGGGCGCGGAAGGAATCGAAGGTCTCGATCAGCATCGGTGCCGAGCCGCTGACGAAGAGGCGCATGTGGCGGCACTGCGCGCGCGTGAAGGTGGCCTCGGCGAGCAGCCGCACATACAGCGTGGGCACCCCCATGAAGACGGTGGCCTCGGGCAGCCGGGCGGCCACCGCGCGCGCGTCGAACCGGTTGAACCAGATCATCTTGCTGCCGTTGATCAGCGCGCCGTGCGTGGCCACGAAGAGGCCATGCACGTGGAACAGCGGCAGGGCGTGGATCAGCACGTCGCCGCCTTGTTCGGCGCTGCGCCAGCCCCAGGCATCCTTCAGCACGCGCGCATTGGAGAGCAGGTTGCCGTGGCTCAGCATCGCGCCCTTGCTGCGCCCGGTGGTGCCGCTGGTGTAGACGATGGCCGCCAGGTCCGAGGCCGCGCGCAGCGCTGGCGCATGGCTGTCGGGCTGGAACGCGGCGCGGTCCAGCAAGGTGCCGGTGCGGTCTTCGTTGAGGGTGTAGACGTGGCGGCTGCCGGCCAGGAAGGCGACCTGGCTGACCCAGCCGAAATTCCTGCCCGCGCACACCACCATCGCGGGCTCGGCGTCGCCGATGAAGTACGCCACCTCGGCCTGCTGGTACGCAATATTCAGCGGCAGCACCACGTGGCCGGCGCGCAGCACCGCCAGGTAGAGCATCAGCGACTCGACGCTCTTCTCGGTTTGCACGGCGATGCGCGAGTCCGGCGGCAGGCCGAGCGAGCCGATCAGGTTGGCCAGCCTGGCCGTGCCGCGCTCCAGGTCGCGCCAGGTGTAGTAGAGCGGTGCGGGGGTGTCGGCGGTCTCGATGGCGGTGGCATCGAGATCGGCCGGGAACGCCGAGCGCAGCGCCGCGAACAGGTTCTCCTGGGTCATCTCAGTCGAGTTTGGCCCCCGAGGTCTTCACCACCTCGGCCCAGCGCTTGATCTCGCTGCTGACGAAGCGGCCGAAATCGTCGCCCCACAGGTTGGGCGTCTCGGTGCCCAGGCCGGTCCAGATCGCGCGCAGGTCTTCGGCATGGAGGGCCTTGCGCATCTCGGCGCCCATTGCCGTGGTGGCCTCGCGCGGCGTGCCCTTGGGGGCCCAGATGCCATACCAGGTGGCGACCTTGTAGCTGGGCACGCCCGACTCGGCGGCGGTGGGCACCTCGGGGAAGCCGGGCGCGCGCTTGTCGCCGGCCACCGCGATGGCGCGCAGGCGGCCGCTCTTGATGTGGCTGGCCGACGAGCCCAGGCCGTCGAACATCATGTCCACCTGGCCGGCGATGAGGTCTTGCAGCGCCGGGCCCGCACCGCGGTAGGGGATGTGCGTGATGAAGGTCCTGGTCTGCAGCTTGAACAGCTCGCCGGCCAGGTGGTGCGAGGTGCCGTTGCCCGCCGATCCGTAGTTGAGCCGGCCCGGGTTCTTGCGCAGCAGCTCCAGCAATTGCGCCAGCGTGGTGGCCTGCACCTTGGCCGGGTTGACGACGATCACCTGCGGCACGCTGGAGACCAGGCCGACGGGCACGAAGTCGGTTTCGAGGTGGTAGTCCAGCTTGGGGTACATGCTGGGCGCGATGGCGTGGTGCACCGCGCCCATGAAGAACGTATAGCCGTCGGCCGCGGCACGCGCCGCGACGCCGGCGCCCAGCGTGCCGCCAGCGCCGCCCTTGTTGTCGATGACAAACTGGCGGCCCAGGTTGCGCGTCATGGCGGCAAACAGCGGACGCGCGAAGGCATCGGTGCCGCCGCCGGGCGGGAAGGGCACCACGATCGTCACCGGCTTGCTGGGCCAGCCGCTCTGTGCCTGCACCCAGGGCGTGGCGAGGGCGGCCGCGCCGGTGATCAGGACCAAGCGGCGGTTCGGGCGCTGCGGGCGGGTGGACTGGGTCATCGGGTTGTCTCCGTGGCGGGATCGTGTCGGCGTCTCAGGCTCAGACCGGGGCGACGATGGTACGTGAGCGTGCCACCTCGCCGTGACGGAATTTGGCGTGGCTGCTCTCCACCTTGCCCAGGTCGTAGAGGTAGTTGGCCATCATGCCGAACGACTGCCGCAACCCCTTGCCCGACATGTCGCCGCGCGGGTTGAGTCGCTCCAGCCGGGCGCCGTTGTCGAGGTGAAAGCGTGCCACCGGGTCGCCTGCCGGCGTGGGTGACAGGCACAGCAGATAGGTGCTGCACAGCAGGCGCAACGCGGCCGCTCCTTCGTCGCCCAGGGTCTCGTGCACGGCGGCGCCCTGCAGTGCGCCGAGATCGCCGCCGCACAGCAGGCGCAGCTTCTCGCGCGCCGCCACCAGTGCGGCCAGCCCCGCCTTGCGCAGCTGCGGCAGTGCCGCCAGGTCGGGCTCCGACAGCAGCCAGTTGGCCAGACCGGGTATCGGCGACAAGGTGCAGAAGGTGCGCAGCCGCGGCAGCTCGCGCTGGAGCTGCTGGGCCACCGTCTTGATCAGGAAGTTGCCCAGCGAAACCCCGCGCAGCCCCGGCTCGCAGTTGCTGATGCTGTAGAACGCCGCCACCCGCGAGCGCTCGCCTGGCAGCGGCGTGCTGGCCTTGTCGATCAGTGGGGCGATCGCCTCGGGCATCTCGGGCAGCAGCGCGACCTCGACAAAGATCAGCGGCTCGTCGGGCAACTGCGGATGAAAAAAGGCGAAGCAGCGGCGGTCGGGCTGCAGCCGGCGACGCAGGTCGTCCCAGCCGTCCACCGCGTGCACGGCCTCGTGGTGGATGATCTTTTCCAGCAGTTGGGCCGGTGAATTCCAGTCCACCCGCTTCAATTGCAGGAAGCCGGGGTTGAACCACGACGTCAGCAGGTGCAGCAGGTCGGCCTCGATGGCTTGCAGCTCGGGGCGGTCGCGCAGGCGCTTGAGCAGGGCCCGGCGCAGCCGCAGCACCGCCGCGGTGCCGCCGGGCATGCGGTTGAGGCGGCGAAAAAGCTCCTGGCGCGGCGGCTCGGTGGCCACGGTGAGTGCCATCAGGGTGTCGGCACCGGGGGTGGCGGCGTAGGCCTGCGCCAGATGCAGGACGCGTTGCGGATCGGGGCTGAGGTCGCCTGCCAGATAGTCGAAATATTCTTCGAGCTGTTCATCGGCCAGGCCGTCCAGGCGCCCGATCAATTCGCTGGCGATGGCCATGCCGCCAAGCTCGCCCTTCTCGGACAACAGCCGCTTGCTCTCGAGCTTCATGCTCCGCACGGCGCGCGCCGTGCGCTGCCTGGCGGTGGCCTGGCGGATGTCGTCGAGCATGCTGGGGTGCTTTCCTGGCGGCGGGCCAGGCCCGAGTGTGGGGCAAAACCGGCGTGCGCTTCAGAACCCGATCGCGAGCAGGCCCGCCGCCGCCGCCAGCGTGATGGCCAGCGCGCTGCCGTAGCACAGCAGCCTGGCCGCGCTGCCGGTGGGCAGCAGGAGGTCGTGCAGGCTGTGCAGGATGCGGTGCACCGCATGCCAGGCAAAGAGCGCAACCACCGCCAGGATGAAGACCTTGCCGGCACCGTGCTGGGCGAAGGCGAGCATGCGCGGGTAGCTCATCAGGTCGCGCGGCAAGAGCCAGCCCAGCGGCACGCCGATGCCGGTGATCCAGACCAGCATCGGCCCCAGCAGCGCCGCCAGCATGCCGCCGGCACCGAACAGGCCCCAGAAGATGGGCGCGTTGGAGCGCTTCATGGCGCCAGCCACCAGGCCCCGGCAAACAGCGCCAGCGCCGCCAATGCAGCCGCCGCCAGGCCGGTGCGGGTGATGGCCCGCGCGCTGACACGCTGGCCGCGGATGAACATCATCGGCAGGGTCTTGGGCATGATCTCGAACCAGCTGATGGTGTGGTAGACCATGGCCGCCAGCAGCACCATGTGCAGCGCGATCGAGAGCGGGCTGCGCAGGGCGGCCAGCCAGCCGTTCCAGGCCGCCTCGCCCTGCGCCAGGCGCAGCACGCCCACCAGCAGCACGATGGCATACAGCGCCACCGCCAGCGCCGTGGCCTCGCGCACCATATAGCGCATGAAGTAGGGATCACGTCGCCACCAACCCGCCATCGAACGCACGTGGGCGCGGCCTGTACCGGCGGTGGGCCTGCTCATTTGCCTGCTCCTCTGGGCGCCAGGAAGCGCAGGAAGAAATCCTTCGCGCTGTTCATCTTGTTCAGGTTGACGGCGTTCGCCGGGTCCACCTGCTTGGGGCAGACCTCGGAGCAGTAGCCCACCGCCATGCAACTCCACACGCCTTCTTCGGCGTTGAGGAATGGCATGCGCTGGGCGCGCCCGTGGTCGCGCGAGTCGGCGTTGTACCGGTGCAGCAAGGTCAGCACCGCCGGGCCCATGAACTTGGTGTCGAGCCCGTACTGCGGGCAGGCGGCGTAGCACAGCATGCAGTTGATGCAGGCGCTGTAGGGCTCGTACTGCGCCAGCTGCGCGGGTGTCTGCACATGCTCGCCCTGCGCCAGCGTGCGGGGTTCGCCGGGCACGATGTAGGGTTTGATGCTTTCGAGCTTGGCGACAAAGTCGTCGGCCGCGACGACCAGGTCGCGTTCGATCGGAAAGTGCGCCAGCGCCTCGACCCGCAGCCCGCCCGGAAAATAGTCGCGCAGAAACGTGTGGCAGGCCAGTTTGGGCCTGCCGTCGATCATCATGCCGCAGCTGCCGCAGATCGCCATCCGGCACGACCAGCGGTAGCTCAGGCTGCCGTCGAGTTCGTCCTTGATGTACTGCAGGCCCTGCAGCACCGACATATCGTCGGTGAACGGCACCTGGTAGCTCTGCCACACCGGCTCGCTGTCCTGGCCGGGGCGATAGCGCAGGATATCGATGGAGATGATCCGCGTGGTCTCAGGCATGGCCGGCCCCCGGGCTGGGTTTTCGCAGCGCTTCGGCATGCTCGCCGGCGGCACCATAGGCGCGCAGGCCCGGCGGTGACTGCGTGATCTTCACGCTGCCGTAGCCGATGCGCGGCGCGCCGTCGCCCGCATAGCTGGCCAGCGTGTGCTTCAGGCAGTTGACATCGTCGCGCTGCTCGTGGCCGTCGAGCCGCTGGTGCGAGCCGCGCGACTCGCGGCGGTTGATCGCCGAATAGACCATCGCCTGCGCCACATCGAGCTGGTAGCCGAGTTCGAGCGCCAGCAGCCATTCGGTATTCCAGGCCCGCGAGTGGTCGTCGACGCGCAAGGCCTTGTAGCGCTGCTTCAACTCGTCGATGGCGTCGCAGGTGGCCTGCATGCCGGCGCCGGTGCGGTAGATACCGCAGCCCTGCTCCATGCTCTGCGCCATCTCCTTGCGCAATACCGCGATGCGCTCGCTGCCGCCCGGGCGTGTCACGATGGCCAGCGCGCGTGCCTGCGCCGCCCGGGCCTGCGCCTGCAGCGCGGCGGTGTCGCCGGGGGCCACGCCGTGGGCATATCGCGCCGCCTCTTCGCCCGCCACCTTGCCGAAGACCAGCAGCTCGGTCAGCGAGTTGGAGCCCAGCCGGTTGGCGCCGTGGATGCCGATGCTGGAGCACTCGCCCACCGAGTACAGCCCGGCCAGCGGCGACGCCGTCCGGCCATCGGCCAGGATGCCACCCATCGTGTAGTGCACCGCGGGCAATACCGGGATCGGCGACAGCGCGGGGTCGATGCCCAGGTACTGCCCGGCCAGCTCGCAGATCTGTGGCAGGCGCTCGCGCAGCTTGGGCGCGCCCAGGTGGCGCAGGTCGAGATGGACCACCGCGCCATGCCGGCTCTCCACGGTCCGGCCCCTCTGCTTTTCATGCCAGTAGGCCTGGCTCAGCCGGTCGCGCGGGCCCAGCTCCATCGCCTTGTTGCGCGGGCTGGGTTCGGCCGGCCCCAGGCCGTAATCCTGCAGGTAGCGATAGCCGTCCTTGTTGAGCAGGAATCCGCCTTCGCCGCGGCAGGCTTCGGTAAACAGCAGCCCGGTGCCGGGCATGCAGGTCGGGTGGTACTGCACGAATTCCATATCGCGCAGCGGCACGCCGTGCCGGTAGGCCAGCGCCATGCCATCGCCCGTGACGATGCCGCCGTTGGTATTTTCGCGGAAGACGCGGCCGGCGCCGCCGGTGGCGATGATCACCGCCCGCGCCTGGATCAGGCGGAACTCGCCGCTGGCGACGTCGATCGCCAGCACGCCCTGCGCACGGCCGTCCTCGACCACCAGATCGACCACGAAGTGCTCGTCGAAACGCTTGATCGACGGGTATTTGATGGACGTCTGGAACAGCGTGTGCAGCATGTGGAAGCCGGTGCGGTCGGCGGCAAACCAGGTGCGCTCGATCTTCATGCCGCCAAAGGCGCGCACGTTGGCGCGGCCGCCGGCCGTGCGGCTCCAGGGGCAGCCCCAGTGCTCCATCTGCACCATTTCTTCGCGCGCTTGGGCCACGAAGTGCTCCACCACGTCCTGCTCGCACAGCCAGTCGCCGCCGCTGACGGTGTCGTTGAAGTGGTGCTCCAGGGTGTCGTGCGGCAGCGTGACCGCCGCCGCGCCACCCTCGGCCGCCACGGTGTGGCTGCGCATCGGGTAGACCTTGGAGACGAGGGCGACGCTCAGCGCCGGGTGGCTGGCGGCGATGGCGATGGCAGCGCGCAGGCCGGCCCCGCCGGCGCCGACGATCGCCACGTCGGCCTTGAAGGTCTGCATCGATGCGTTCTTCATCGGGTCCAGACCAGTTGCTGATAGAGGCCGCCGAACCACGTTTGCTTGCGCACCGCCGTGGGCGCCAGGCCAGCGGGCAGATAGCTTTCGATCTCGCGCTGCCAGAGGTCGATGGCATACGGCTCCAGCCTGCGGAAGACCAGTCGCATGAGCGGCCGCACTGGGTTCCACGCCAGCGGCCGGTGGTAGTCGACGATGACGATCCTGCCGCCGGGCCTGACCACGCGCATCGCCTCGGCGAGCGTGGCCCGGCGCACCGGCTCGGGCTGCTCGTGCAGCAGGAAGAACAGCAGCGCCTGGTCCACGCTGCCGTCGGCCAGCGGCAGCGCTGCCGAGTTGGCGTGCGTGAGCGTGACGCGGGGGTCGGCGGGAAGCTTGTTGCGCAGGTTGTGCAGCTGCGCCGGCAGGATATCCACCACCTCCAGGCTGGCGCCAGGTGCCAGGCGCCCGAGCAGGCGCGGCGTGAGGTTGCTGTAGACGCAGGCCACTTGCAGGTTGCGGCCCTGGACCGTCGGGCCGAGCGCATCCAGCGCCCCGTCGCGCAGCCGTGGGTAGTTGCCGAACAGGATGGCGTTGACCAGCCATGCACGGTCAAACAGCCGGATGGCGCGGGGCCGCACATAAGCCCACCAATAGACCGATTCGAGATAACTCGGAACGGCCAAGCTCGATTCGTTCATCGCGCAACCATGTTCAGCGCAGTATCCCGTGGCGCCAGGCCGCGCGGTGGCGCACCGCACGCATTGCGTTGATCCAGGTCAGACCTGGGGCTCAGGCCATGGCTGCCGCTTGGTGCCAGTCGTGCCGAAACTGACTGCAAGCTTTCAGCGCTCGCGACCCTGTTGCGCGCGTTGCGTCGAGGCAACGCGGCCACTTCCATGCTGCTTGTCTAGTCAAGCAGCCATGACGCCCGGTGGCTGCGCCTCGAATGACGTCCGAGCCCGCAATTGATTGCTCGTAAACCCTGACTTGCATCAACTGGAGGCCTGAAATCGGCAGTAGATTGACCCTCAAGTGCGAGGGTGCATGCAGGCCGCTGGTAGATCGCAACGCGGGGCCCTTGCTGGTTTTCGCGTCTTGTGCTCGAAACGAAGGAGAGATCTCATGAACAGGATGAATCGCGGCGGCTGGTGGGGCCTGGTTGCCACCGGCGTGCTGGCAGCCGCGCTGTCGAGCTGCGGCGGCAGCGGGTCGGATCCCGAGCCTGCGCCGCCCGCACCGCCACCGGTGGCCGAAGCGCCGCCGGTACCTGTTCCGACCGGCACCTCGCCGATCACGCTGACGGCGAATACGCCGGCCGCCACCTTCGCCGCGCTGGCGCCAAAAGTCACGGTCGGCAAGATCGTCATCGCCAGCCCGCCGGTGGTCCACTTTTCGATGACCGATACCGATGGCAACGCGATCATCGGCTACGGCAGCACGTCCAAGAGTTCGACCGCCACCGTCGCGAGCTATCCCAATATCGCCTTCGCGCTGGCCAAACTGGTGCCCGGCAGCAATGGCAGCCCCAGCAAGTGGGTCAGCTATATCGTGACCACCGTGCCCACGACGACGGCGGCGGCCGCGCCAACCCGGCCCAGCACCGACAACACCGGCACGCTGGTCGACAACAAGAACGGCACCTACTCGTATACCTTCTACCGCGATGTCACCAAGGTCAAGGAGCAAGTGGCGGCGATGACCGTCGCGGCGACCAGCAACAAGGACGACCTGGGTGACCTGACTTTCGAGCCTGGCGCGGTGCACCGCCTGACGATCCAGGTTTCGGGCAATGCCCCCGGCACCGGCACCAATACGGCCAACGCCGTGCAGGTGACGCCCGGCGTGCCGATGGTCAAGCCGGTGGATGTGATCCACGATTTCATCCCCGCCACCGGCAAGGCCGTGGCAGCGTCGGACCCCAGCCGCGAGATCGTGGCCACGTCCAAGTGCAATGATTGCCACCGCAAGCTCGGCGGCATCCCGGGCGACAGCCCCGAGAGTTCGGGCGCCGGCTTCCACGGCGGCAGCCGCAACGAAACCAAGTACTGCGTGGTGTGCCACACCGAACAACGCAAATACGGCCGCACCGAAGCCACCATCAACGCCGGCACCAAGACCTTCACGAGCACCACGACCGTGGTGGACGGCCGCGCCGTCGGCAACCTGACCAACCACATCCACAAGACCCACATGGGCAAGCACCTGGTCAAGAAGAACTACAACTACGGTGGCGTGCTGTACAACGAAGTGGCGTTCCCGCAGGACATCCGCAACTGCACCAAGTGCCACGACGGGTCGGACACGTCCACCGCCAAGACTGCGCAGGGCAACAACTGGATGAATGTGCCCAGCCGGCTGGCCTGCGGCGCCTGCCACGATGGCATCAACTTCGCCACCGGCAAGGGCCTGACGCTGGCTGACGCCGCCAAGGGATTGACCACCAGCCAGCACGGCCACGTCGGCGGTGCGCAGGCCGACGATTCGCTGTGCGTGCTGTGCCACAAGCCGGCGGCGATTGACCTGGTCCACCTGCCCGTGACGCCGCCCAACCTGGCCAGCGCGCTCCATGTCGTGGGCGGTAGCGCCAATACCAACGCGGCCTGGATCGCTTCGAACACGAGCCGGCTGCCGGCCGGCGCGATCAAGATCAGCTACGACATCAAGAGCACCTCGGTGAACGCGAGCGGCCGAGCGGTGATGGTGTTCCGGATGCTGCAGAACGGGGCCCGGAAAGACCTCAACGACTTCGCCACCACTGCGGCCAACCCCGCCACCGGAGCGAAGGAGTTGTGGGACAACTTCATGGGCGCGCCGAGCGTGTATTTCGTCTTCGCGGTGCCGCAGGACGGCATCAACGAGCCGGCAGATTTCAACGCCACCGCCAGCAGCTACCTGAAGAATATCTGGGGCGGTACCGCCAGCGGCTCCGGCGCGGGCACGCTGACCGGCCCTGACGCGGACGGCTACTACACCGTCACGCTGACCGGGGTGACGATCCCCGCCAGTGCCAGGATGCTGACCGGTGGCTTGGGCTACTCGTACAACGTGTCGAGTTCGCTGCCGCTGACCCAGACCAATCTGGAGGGCTACCCGGTGGCGGTCTCGCCGATAGGCCACGCCAATGAGATCGGCGGCCTCATCGTCATCGCGCCCAACGCGCAGAAGGTGGCCACTGGCTACGTCGGGCGGCGCGCGATCGTCGAGGATGCGCGGTGCAACAAGTGCCACCAGGAGCTGGGCACGTTCACAGAAGAAAGCTTCCACGGTGGCCAGCGCAACGACGGCTCGACCTGCTCGTGGTGCCACACCCCCAACCGCGCGAGCAGCGGCTGGTCGGCCGACTCGACCGGTTTCATCCACGCCATCCATGCCGGGGCGAAGCGGACGAAGCCGTTCACCTGGCATGCGCTGAGCCTCACCGAGTCGTTTGCCGGTGTCAAGTACCCCAGCGTCCTGAAGGAGTGCGAGACCTGCCACCTGCCCGGCACCTACGACTTCACTGCCAGTGCCTCGGCCAGTGCCTTGCCCAACCGCCAGTACCGGACCGCAGCGACGGGCATCTTCAACGGCACTGCCACGGCGCCGCCGCTGAACGTATTCTCGTTGTCGCCCTATGTCATCGCAGACAACGTCACCAGCTACGGCTCGGGCTTCAGCTTCAATGCCGCCACCGGCGTGACCACCGCGGCGGCTGCAACCACCCTGGTGAATTCACCCATCACGACGGCGTGCTTCGCCTGCCACGACGGTGATCTGGCGGTGGCGCACATGCGGACCAACGGTGGCTCGATCTACGCCACGCGCGGGGTGGCGCTGGCCACCGCCGAGCAGTGCACGCTGTGCCATGCCGCAGGCCGGGTGGCGGATATCAAGGCGATGCACGAGAAACCGTGAAAATCGCCCGGTGAGTAACCTTGCGGGAGCACGGGGGACCGTGCTCCCGTCTGTCGACGCAGACCTGAAAAGAGCGAGAGGGAGCTTGTGAGAGACCGCATCACCAGGTCCGCGTTGATCGCGCTCGCCGTCATGGCCACGGCCCACCTGCCGGCCGGTGCCGGCGCCAGTGCCAGTGCGATACCCGCACACGCCATCGCCAGCCAGGCAAAGGTCACGCCGCAAAGGGCACCGCCGGCGGCGGTGCAGCGTGTCGATATCAACAGCGCGAGCCGCGAACAGCTTCGGGCGCTGCCCGGCATCGGGGCGGCGCAAGCCGACAAGATCGTTGCCGGGCGGCCCTATTTGAGCAAGGCCGATCTCGTGAGCACGCAGGCCATCCCAGAGGGTGTCTACCTCTTGCTCAAGGACAAGATCATTGCCAGGCAGGATGGCAAGCGGCCCGCGGCGGGCAAGGGCCAGAAATGAATCTGCAGACAAGGGTGGTGCCATGAAGTTGAACCGAGCGTCCGGCCTGTTTGCCGGGCTCATGGCGGCGGCAGCGCTGGCACTGACGCTGGCGGGCTGCGGTGGCGGCTCTGGCGCTGGCGCAACACCCGACGCGGTGGACGCGCCGACCTCGGGCATCGCCACCGGCGCGGCCGCCCTGGCCGCCGCGACCGAGCTGAAAATCACGGTGACCGGTGTCACCCTCACGGGCCGGCCCGCGGTGGACTTCACGGTGGCCAACCAGGCACGCAACGGGATGACGGGCGTGGTCGCCGCCGACCTGCGGTTCAATATCGCCAAACTCGTGCCGGGATCCAACGGCGGCCCGGCCGACTGGCAAAACTATATCAACCGTGCCCGCAGCGGCGCCGTCCAGGGCAGCCAGGAGCGCGTGGGCAGCGGCTACGTGATCGGTACCCTGGTGGGCCACGGCAGCGGCCGCTATACCTACACCTTTGCCACCAATATCACCGATGCGTCGGCCAACCTCTGCCCGCCACCGTGCACGGATGCCGGTGGCAAGGCGCTCGACATCCGCTACGAGCCGGGACTGACCCACCGGGTCACGATCCAGCAGGCGAACCCGGCCTACCCGCAGGCCAGCGGAATATTCGACTTCGTGCCCGCCGGCGGCGCTGTCATCGTGCAGCGCGACGTCGTGGCCACCGAAACCTGCAACACCTGCCACGGTGAACTCACGGCGCACGGCACGCGCGTCGACACCCGGTTGTGCGTGACCTGCCACAACCCGGGATCCTGGGTCGCGGGGTCGCCCAACGTCTCGGTGGACTTCAAGGTCATGGCCCATCGGATGCACTACAACAATGCCGGCGCGGCGCTGCCCAGCGTGCGCGCCGGCACGCCGTACAAGATCGGCAACGCCGACTTTTCGGCTGTCGTCTTTCCGCAGGACGCGCGCAACTGCGCCCGCTGCCATGACGGCACAGCGGGCGCGGCCACCGCCACCGCGCAAGGCAACCACTGGAAGACCGCGCCCAGCATCGAGGCTTGCGGCTCGTGCCACGACGACGTCTATTTCGGCTCGGTACCCAGCCCGACGCGCCCCTACCAGACCCGCGCCCATTCCGGCGGCGTGATGTCCGACAGCAGCACCTGCGCGGTGTGCCACGCCGCAGGCCGGTTTGCCGACGCGAAGGACATCACCATCGCACACGGCTTCCCAGCCCGGCTCAAGGCCGCGGCCGCCCGCTTCGAATACAAGATCCTCGGCGTCTCGGCCACCGCACCGGGTGCGAAGCCCGTCGTCACCTTCTCGGTGACCGACCCGACGCGAGGCGGCGCGCCGTACGACATCAAGGCCGCGCCCGCATTCACGGCCGGTGCGGCGAGCACGCTGACAGTCAAGCTCGGGTGGAGCACCGCCGATTTCGGCAACAACGGCAGCGGGCTGGCGTTCGGCCAGCCGGTCAGCATCAGTGCGCTGACGACCGCCGCGGTGGCGGGCGCCACTGCCGGTACCTACGTCGTGACCTCACCGGTGGCGATACCGGTCGGCCAGACCGGCACGATGCGCGTGCTGATCGAGGGGCACCCGGCCGGCGATGTCACCACGGCGGGGATCTATGCCGACCGGCTGGCCGTGAAGAGCGTCTTCAAGGATGCGGCGATCAGCGGCGCCGTGCTGGCGCGCAGGGCGGTGGTGGACATCGACAAGTGCAACGTCTGCCACGACACCCTCAGCCTGCACGGCAACAACCGTACCAACGAGATCGGGGTCTGCACGGTCTGCCACAACCCGAACGCGACCGATGCCGGCCGCCGGCCGGCCAGCAACGGCGTACTGACCGGCGGTGTCGACGGCAAACACGAGGAATCGATCGATGCCAAGACCATGATCCACGCCATCCATGCCGGCCAGGCGGGCAAGGGCGGCATGCGCACCAAGGGCATCACGGTCTATGGTTTCGGTGGCAGCGTGAACGATTTCAGCAATGTCGTCTTCCCGGGCGAACTGGGCAATTGCAGCAACTGCCACGTCGGCAATTCGTACCAGTTGGCGGGCCTCTGGGCGGCGCCGACGGCCAGCGGCATCCTCGGCACCACGACGTCCACCGGCGCGTCAGCGGCGGACCCCGCCGACAACCTGCGCATGTCGCCCACGGTCGCGGTCTGCGCTTCGTGCCACGACAACCCGGTGGCGCGGCTGCACATGCAAGACCCGGCCTCGGGCGGCAGCTACTCGGTGACCCAGGCCACGCTCAATGGCGGTGCCGTGGAGGCGTGCCTGCTGTGCCACGGCGAAGGCAGGGTCTTTGACGTGAAGACCGCCCACCGCGTGAAATAGGCGCAGATGAAAATTCGCACGCGACGGGTCGTACCGGTCGATCGCAAACATGGCTGACGGGCAGGCATCGATGACTATCAAAAATTGGACGGCGCAGGTACTGCTGGGTCTGGCCGCGCTGGCCGGGTGTGGCGCAGCGACGGCGCAGACCGCGGCGCCAGCCCCCACAACTGCGCTGGCCGCTGCGAAGGCGGCCGCCGCGCCGGTGGCTGCCGGGCTCGGCACGAAGTACAGCGAGAAGGGTGCCGATACCTGCCTGGACTGCCACGACGCCGAGAGCGACAGCGTCAACTTCGACACCGCGGCGATATTCAAGACCGCACATGCGCGCCGGCGCGACGCGCATGCGCCTTTCGGCCCCGGCGGATTGCAATGCGAGGCCTGCCACGGGCCCGGCGCCAACCATTCCGACAAGAGCATCAGCAAGACGCCGCCGATCAACAATTTCAAGGCCAGTTCCTTGCTCACGGTGACCGAGCGCAACCAGATCTGCCTGGGCTGCCACCAGGGCCGATCGCGCACGGCAGGGCATGCCGGTGCGCATGACCGTGGCCAGGTCGCGTGCACCGACTGCCACAAGTTGCATGCCGAGCGCGACCCCATGCTGACCAAGGGCAGCGAGTCGGAGGTCTGCTACGGCTGCCACAAGCAGCAGCGGGCGGATTTCCAGAAGACGTCGTCACACCCGCTGCGCTTCGGCCGCATGGGCTGCAGCGATTGCCACAACCCGCACGGCACGACCAACGCGGCGATGCTGGTCAAGCCGACGCTGAACCAGACCTGCTTCAGCTGCCACGCCGAGAAGCGCGGGCCCGTGCTGTGGGAGCACGCGCCGGCGGCCGAGGATTGCTCGTTGTGCCACGCCAGCCACGGGTCGGTTCGCGCCGCCCTGCTGACCAAGTCACCGCCGCTGCTGTGCCAGCAGTGCCACGCTGCCGCCGGGCATCCGTCGGTGGCACGCACCGGGGCAGCCTTGCCGGGCGGTGCTGCAGGCGGCTCGGTATTCCTGCTCGCGGGCAGCTGCACCAACTGCCACACCCAGGTGCATGGGTCCAATCACCCGTCGGGGGCCAAGCTGATGCGATGACGAGAGCCGCGCGCGGGCCCGCGCCCGCGGCGGCATGACTCACCACGAACGGATGCGAATATGAAGAACTCCAGCCCCTTGCTCTTGCTGGCCACATGCACCGCGCTGTCGGTCGCCGCTGGCAACGCCACTGCCGCGGTGGACACCTCGCAGTGGAAGTGCGAGACCTGCCCCTTCGAGGAGCCGGGCACGCACGGCACGGTGGATATCGGCATCGGCAGCATCTCGGACAAATCGGCCCGCTTCGGCGACTACACCGGCCTCAACCGCAAGGGGGCCGCCATGGTGGCCGGTGGCGGCCTGCGCTATCGCGGTGCCGACGGCTGGTATGGCAGCGCGACGGCGGCCAGCCTGACGCCCGACGCCATCGCGCTGGCGGCCGATGCCGGGCTCGAGGGCCGCCTGGCGCTGCGGCTGGGCTACAACGAAGTGCCGCGCTACCTGTCCGAGAGTTCGAAGACGCCCCTCCTCGGTATCGGGGGCGGTGTGCTGACCCTGCCGCCAGGGTTCCCGGCCACCAGCACCGGCACCATGCCGCTGGCGGCAACGCTGCAAGCCACCGCGCTCGGCTACAAACGCTCGCGGCTCGACATCGGCGCAACCTGGCTCGGGCCGGACGGCTGGGCGCTGAACCTGAACGCCCGCCACATGGTGCGCGACGGCACCCAGCGCATGGCCGGCGCATTCTTCGTCAACGCCACGCAATTGGTGGCGCCGGTGGACCAGACCACCGATGCGCTGGAGGCGTCGGCCTCCTATTCCAGCGCAGCGGTGCAGGCCGCGCTGACGTATCACGCCTCGCTATTCCGCAACGCACAGCCGACCCTGACGTGGTCCAACCCGTACACGGCCGGCGTGCTTGGCAGCGGCAGCGGCCAGCTCGCGCTGGCGCCCGACAACCAGTTCCACCAGCTCCAGGCCTCGGCGGGCTGGCAGATCGACGCGCGCTCTCGTGCCAGCGCCGATATCGCCGTCGGCCGCATGACACAGGACGCGAGCTTCCTCGCGCCAACGCTGAACGCCAGCCTCGCCGTGCCCGGGCTGCCCGCGCAGTCGTTGCACGGGCGCGTGGCCACGCTCAATGCCAGCATCAGGTTGACGGCCGCCCCCACCGAGCGCTTGCGCCTGAGCGCCAGCCTCGCCCGCGACGAGCGCGACAACGAAACGCCGAGCGCCACCTATCCCTCGGTGGCGACCGATATGTTCCTGGGGCCGCCGCGCAGCAATCAGCCCTACAGCACGACCCAGGACAGGCTCAAGATCGGTGCTGACTACCGCGCACCGGCGGGGGTCAGGCTGGCCATCGGCGCCGAGCACGAAGCCCGCCAGCGTACCCTGCAGGAGGTGGATACGACACGTGAAACGACGGTGTTCGGCCGCATCACCGCCAAGCCCGACAACCTGCTGTCGGTGGCGGTGAAATTGGCCCATGCCGAGCGCAAGCAGTCCGAGTACCGCAGCCTGGCCTGGGCCGACCCGGCCGAGAATCCGCTGCTGCGCAAGTACAACATGGCCGACCGGGTGCGCGACACTGCCGGCGTGCATGCCGACCTGACGCTGGGCAAGTCGGTCAGCATCGGTCTCGATGTGGATACGGCGTTCGATGACTACCCGCACTCGACGATCGGCCTCGCCGAGGGGCGCAATATCGGCGTGGGTTTCGATATTTCGGTGGCGCTGAGCGACCAGGCCCAGTTGCAACTCTTCGGCCGCGCCGACCGCATCCGCTCGCGCCAGGTCGGAAGCCAGCAATTCGGCCAGCCCGACTGGTCGGCCCGAAACCGGGATGCGGCCGATGTGATCGGCATGACCTGGCGGTTTGCCGTCATGCCGAAGAAGCTCGAGGTCGGCGCGGATCTCGCCATCTCGCGCTCACGCAGCCACGTCGATGTCGATACCGGGGCATTGAACCCGCCCCTGCCGACCGCCACCACCGCGCTCGAAAATCTCAAGCTGTTTGCCAGCTACCGCCTGCGCGACGACTTGTCGCTGCTGGGCAGCTACTGGTGGGGCCGCTACGATACGAAGGACTGGGCGCACGACGGTGTGCTGCCGGCGAGCATCCCCAACCTGCTGGCGCTGGGCGAGCAGCCGCCGCAGTACCGCGTGCATGTACTCAGCGTCATGCTGCGCTATCGCTTCTAGGTGGCTGCCGGGCTTTGGGCCGGGCCCGCGTTGATCCAGAATGCGGGCCACCGCCCCGCATGCACACCGCCAAATCGCTGCTGCCGTTAGACGCCGACCACGTGCTTGCGCTCGCCGCGCAAAGCATGTTCGATACGTTTGCCCGTACCGCCATGGGCACCATGGTGGTCGACCGCGAGCACCGCATCGTCTGGATCAGCGACGGCTACAAGCGCTTCCTGCCCGCGCTCGGCCATGCCGAGGACGACTTCGTGGGCCGGCGCGTCGAGGACGTCGTACCCAACACGCTGATGGGCCAGGTCATCGACAGCGGTCAGCCCATCCTGGTGGACCTGCTGACCAACCAGGCTGGCACCTTTCTCGTCATGCGGCTGCCGCTGCGCAACGAGCACGGCGACGTCATCGGCGCGGTGGGCTTCGTGCTGCTCGATCACCCCGAGACCACGATGCAGCCGCTGATCGGCAAGTTCAGCCGCCTGCAGACCAAACTCGAGGCCGCGCACCGGCAACTTGCCCTGCAGCGCCGGCCCCGCTACACCATCGCAAGCTTCATCGGCAGCAGCCCGGTGGCGCTGGAAGTCAAGCGCCAGGCGCGGCGCGTGGCCCAGACCCACAGCACGGTCTTGCTGCTGGGCGAAACCGGTACCGGCAAGGAACTGCTCGCGCACGGCATCCACGCCGCCAGCCGGCGCGCCGCGCGGCCGTTCGTGAGCCTGAATATCGCCGCCGTTCCCGATACCTTGCTGGAGGCCGAATTCTTCGGCGTCGCCCCCGGCGCCTATACCGGTGCCGAGCGCAAGGGCCGCGCGGGCAAGTTCAAGGTGGCCGACGGCGGCACGCTGTTTCTGGATGAGATCGGCGATATGCCGCTGGCCCTGCAGAGCAAGCTGCTGCGCGCGCTGCAGGAGCAGGAGATCGAACCGCTGGGCAGCAACCGCATTGAGCGCGTGGACGTGCGCATCGTGGCCGCCACCAGCCGTGACCTGGCGGTGATGGTGGCGCAGGGCAGCTTCCGCGCCGATCTGTTCTACCGCCTGAACGTGCTGCCGATCCGCCTGCCGCCGCTGCGCGACAGGCTGGCCGACCTGGAGGCGCTGGTGGAGGCGTTGAGCGAGGATATCGCCCGCCGCAGCGGCCTGCCGGCGCGCAGCGTCTCGCCCGATGCGCTGGCGTTGCTGGCGCGGCAGGCCTGGCCGGGCAATATCCGCGAGCTGAGCAATACGCTGGAGCAGGCCGCGTTGATGACCGACGACCTGGTGCTGGAGGGCTGGCACTTCGATGCGGCTGCGCAGAGGTCGGCCGTGCCATCAGCGCCGTCAACTTCGGCAACTCCCACTGCGGCGGCCGCAGCCGTGGCCGCGGCGGCGCCGGTGGATCGCAGCGACGCCGCGCCAGGCGGCGAACGCCTGCGCCCCTTGAGCGAGCAGGTGGCCGAGATCGAACGCGCCGCGATTGCTGCGGCGCTGCTCGCCAGCGGCGGCAACCGGGTGCTGGCGGCCAAACGCCTGGGCATGTCGCGCGCGGCCCTGTATGACCGCCTGGCACGCTGGCCGGAACTGGCCACCGCCTGACGCAGCGCGCGGTGCCGACACGGTGTACCCTTCAGGCTTGTCTTGAGCCAACGCCGGGAAGGACTCCATGAACAAGCTGCTTTTGACCCTTGCGCTCGCCAGCATCGTGGTTGGTACCGGCTGCGCCGGGCCCCAGCCTGCCGCGCAGGCCGATGCCAAGCCGGCCAGCAATACCGCTGTGGCGGCCACCACCACGACTCCGCTCATCGGTAGCCGGCTGGACAAGCGCAGCACCGACCGCTCGGTGCGAACCATCGACAACCAGACCTTCAAGGATGAAACGCCGATCAGCGGCCGCGGCAACGATCTGGGCGCGCGCGGCAATTGACAGTGTGTTTGGCTTGGCTGTTGTGTCTGATATGCAGGCACATTGGCAGTCTGAAGTCCAGACGATCGGTGTCGATTGTGTTTGTCGTTCAAACACAGTTTCCCGACAGTACGGGAATGCCGAGGGTTTTCACCCGTGTCACGCTATTGGCACGGGCATTGCTGTAATGCGGGCTGTCCCATCCGCTGGAGCCCCGCATGAAACGCAGACTGTTGATCCCCACCCTTGCAGCAACCGCAGCCGCAGCCGCGCTGGCCACCATGGCGCCCATGACGGCGCTGGCGCAGGGCAAGGACGTCAAGATAGCCCTCATCGCCAGCAAGACCGGGCCGCTGGAGGCCTACGCCAAGCAGACCATCGTCGGCTTCATGATGGGGTTGGACTACGCCACCGGCGGCACCATGGCGGTGGCCGGCCGCAAGCTGGTGGTGATCGAGAAGGACGACCAGGGCAAGCCTGACGTGGGCAAGGCGGCGCTGGCCGCCGCCTACGCCGATGACAAAGTCGATATCGCGGTCGGCCCCACCGCCAGCCCGGTGGCGCTGGCGATGCTGCCGGTGGCCGAGGAGTACAAGAAGATCCTGCTCGTGGAGCCGGCGGTGGCCGACAGCATCACCGGCGACAAGTAGAACAAGTACATCTTCCGCACCGGCCGCAATTCGTCGCAGGACGCCGCTGCCAACGCCGCCGCACTGGACGCGCCGGGCAACGTGGTGGCCACGCTGGCCAACGACAACGCCTTCGGGCGCGACGGCGTGAAGGCATCGAAGGACTTCATCAAGAAGGCCAAGATCGTGCACGAGGAGTACCTCCCCGTGGGCACGACCGATTTCACCGCCGGCCTGCAGCGCATCGTCGACAAACTCAAGGACCAGCCC